>Ga0315286_10003318_pt1 | contig 15201 bp, 15 predicted proteins | sample YL17G10_0_MG_FD_205038 | JGI IMG/M metagenome (GOLD analysis project Ga0315286, IMG submission 205038) | Sediment microbial communities from Yellowstone Lake, YNP, Wyoming, USA - YL17G10_0 | ecosystem: Environmental > Aquatic > Freshwater > Lake > Sediment | place: USA: Wyoming | collected...
GCCAAGAAGTCCGAGACGTGCCGCGGCTGCTTCGGCACCAAGGTCGTCACGCACGAGTGCTCCCCCGACTCTCATCGCTATCGTGTCATAGGCAACAGTGTCGCCGTGCCCGTGCTTCGCTGGATCGGTGAACGCCTTGCTCATGCGCTTAGTGCAGCAACACAAAGTCAGGGGAGTCAAGAAGCGGTTTCGAGCCTCGGCGGCTCGGAGCCCTCGGCGGGCCAGAACACCGGATCGACCCCAAGCTCGTACGCGAGCTCCTTTTGGGTCACGCAAGTTCACGACGAGATCGAAAAGGCAGAAGCTCGCGAAGCCGCGAAGAACGCAAAGAGACCTACATGAGCGATCTCTGGGCGTGGTACCCCATCAACAACGTGGACGGACGGATCCGACTTCTCGTCAGAGCGTGCATCTCGCACGAGGGCGAAGAGGTGGACGCTGGCTTCGTGTTGTCCTTCGACCAGCAAGAGGGTCAAGAAGACGAAGCGGATCACGGGTCCGAGGTGATCGACTACGACATCGACATCCAGGAGTCCATCCACGAGGAGCTGCTCATAGTGGGCACGAACGCCGCTCACGAGAACTGGTTCGGCTTCGAAGCGCTCCGAGAACTCGCGTTCCCGCGACGTGATGACGCGAGGTGCCTCCAATGACACCCGAGAGTACGATCCACTTTTTCATTCCTGGGATATGCGGGGTCAAAGGAAACAGCAAAAAGCTGGTGAGGTGGGGTCGACGCTGGGGGATCAAGGGTCGCGACAAGGACATTGCTGCTGAGGCGTCGCTTCACGCTCGCTCGATGCAGTTCAGGCCTTCGTCGCCATGGCGAGGCCCAGTCAAACTTGACGTGGAGTTCATTCTGGAGATCCCGTCGAGCTGGGCGAAGTGGAAGCGCGCCGCTGCGTCCATTGGCGCGATCTACCCGACGACGGGCAAGGACCGAGGCAACATGCTCAAGCTGCTCGAGGACGCGCTAGCCGAGGTCTACTACGAAAACGATGCTCAAGTAGTGGCTGGTGACGTGAGGAAGACCTACGGCGACACGCCGGGATACTCCGTTACGCTGACCAAGATCGAGCAGGCTGTGAAGCCGGAAAGGAAGACGAAGCCGTGAAGCGAGATCCGTCACGACGAGGCGCCCTTCGAGTCAGATTCGATACTGCCGACGAACTCTTCGCGAAGGCTCAGTCGGCCTTCGAGCGACAGAAACCCGATCTTGGTCGCGAGCTCCTCCGAGAGCTTCTCGCGCGCGGCGACCGCTTGCCGAAGCGAGCGACCTCGAAGCACGCATCGGTCTCACTAACGCCTTGAACGCGTGAAGAACACACAGAAATGGCGCGCTGCCGTCCAGAAGGCCAACCGCAAGATTCTGTCGCGGGATCTTCTTGCGGCTGCGTCATGGATCAAGCAAGGCATTTCGCGGAAGGAAGTGGCGCGACGACTTGGCGTCCACAGAGACACTCTTCTCGACAACTTGTCGCGCAGCAAATGGCGACGCGTGATCCGACGACGGAGAAGACGAGCATACGCATCAAGTTGCATCGAATGAGCCAGAGGTAAAAATGGGCGATCTGAAACGAGTTGTCCACCTGCTGGAGATCGCTACGCGCGACGAGCGGGAAGCGTGTGCGAAGATCTGCGACGACGAAGCCGCTGCCTCGGTGCTGGATGCGATCGATGCGTCCGCACCGGACTGTACTGATTGGATCGAGGTGGACTCTGCCTTGATCGTACAAGCGGACGGCGCGCCACGAGCGCGCCGTCCAAGGATTGCGAAAGACGTGACGTGAATAGATTCGCGCTTTACGTCGAGGCGACCACGGCGGCACCGTTCGCAGGCGCGGTCATGGGCGTGATGGTCGCGAGTCGCTCCTCGGCGGTCGAGTCGTCGACGGTGGGCGTCGGAGCAGCCTGAGGAGCGGGTTCGCCGGGCCATTCGACGATCGCATGACCGTCCGCTGCGAGGCCGATTGCAGCGCCCTTCGGCAGCGTCTTGCCAAGAACGTTCGCGACGACTCGATTTAGTCGCGTCTGATTGTTCGTTCGTTCCCTCTGGAACCTCTCGCGCTTGCGCTGAGCCCATCGCTCGAACTTTTCGGACTCGAGTCGGATCCGATTGTCCGTTTCGAGCCTTGCGGTCACGAGCTCCGACGCCATGAAGTCGAGATCGAAATGGGGCACGTTCCGAAACCTCTCAGTCGACAGTTTACCCGCACCGCCGAGGAGTTGGCAATGCTCTCTCTGTCGTCTGCGTCAGGAAGTCGCAGAACATGGACACAATGGGGACGCCCGTCTTGCGGCCCGTCCACTCGAACTGCCCTTGCTGATTGAGCTCCAGCGCGACATATCGACCCTCTGGAGTGACGATCAGATCGCCCGTAGCGAAGACGAGTCCGAGAGCACGCGTCCACGCGATCAGCTTTTGTTCTACGTCGCGAGGCAGAACGTGGACCGCATGAGGCACTTGAAGGTACTTGCGCCTGTAGTCGATGCTCGATGCTGCGTCGTCTTGAGAATGGATCTCGATCGTGTGAACGACGGATCCCATGACGGTGGCTCGAAGCTCTACGCGCTTGGGGACCTTCTGCTGAAAGATGCATGGAGCGTGGGCGACGTTGCGAAAGTCGGTCCCCCGGAAGACCTCCGTCGTGAAGATCGCCGATATGCGCCCCGATGCGTCTTGACCTTCGCGCGACGCGAACGGCTTGAACACAGCCCCAGCGTCCCCGCACGACTCCACGAACGCCGCCGTCTCTTCGGGATCGTTCGTCATGAGCGTGCGAGGTATTTCAAGACCCACTTCGAGAGCGGCTTGGAGTTGACGGACCTTACCCCATCCTCCGTCCATTGCCATGGACGCAAGTGGGTTGATCCAACGTCGTTCAGCTAGAGCTTGCGCGAGACCGACGAGTAGATGCGTCGTTTCAGAGATGGCGTACCAGCGGTCCCGAAGCTCTGGCGGTCTTGGCGCACCAACGCGACGAAGCCAGACGGTATGGACGTCGTCGAGATCGATGCGGTCGATCGCTCGACCAATTCGTGCGCGCATTGACGACCCCGGCTCGAACGTAACGGAGCACGTTGCGCGTTGAGGAAGTTCTGCGACGTCCAGAATCGTCGCGCGCTCCCCTCGACGATGAAGCTCGGAGAGCACGGCTATGGCGTGATCGTCTGAATGAGGCGCGATGATGAGAATCACATCAGCACAGGATCATGACGTTGCCAGCGGCCCCAGCTGACCCAGCCGTTCCAGTCCCAAAACCCGTTCCAGCAGTTCCCGCGACCACGCTGCTAACCTGCGTTCCGCTTATCGAGGACGAAGCGACCATGATGTAGCCTCCGCCGCCAGCGCCCCCGCCGCCTGTGTTGCCAGTCGTGCCGTTGCCTCCGTTGCCTCCTGCTGCTCGCAAGGTCCCATTCCAGACGAACGTTTTGACGCAGAGAATGAGATGACCGCCACCAGCTCCCCCGCCGCCGCCGCCGTTTCCTACTTCTCCTCTCCCGCCGCCCCCTCCTCCGCCGCCCTCGATCGGATATGTGTTCGCCAGACCCGGAGAGTTCGCGATCGACATGCCCATGACTGCGAAGGGCATTGCGCGGCTTCCACCCTTGAGCGCGAGACTGCTCGCGGTCGGGAATGTTCCAGCAGCAGCGCCAGCCCCGCTGCCTCCAGAGCCTCCAGCCCCGCCAAGGCCTCCTCGAGGATTAACGGCATTGCCGCCAGGAGAAGCGGCTGGATTGTTGGAGCCAGCACCGCCTTGCGTGCCGTACAGAACAGTGTTGAAAGCCTGACCTCCACCGACCCCGCCACCACCGCCTGACCCAGACGACCCATTGGCTCCGTCAGCGTGAATAATGCTTCCGGCTTCGGTCGTGAACGTGTCTTTATCATGGATTCGGAACGCGTTCGCCTTGATCGTGACGACTGCTCTCACAGTCGCTCCGTTGAGGTACACGTCGCGCGTCAGCGTGTAGACGTTCCCGACCTTCGTCGCGAATCCGAACGTGTTCGTGCCGTCGAAGTCTGCCGCACCGTCGGAACCGTCTCCGTAAAAGCACGGGTTGAGACTCGCCGTAGGAGTCTGATAGCTCGGCGCGACGCCAGCCCCGTTCGAAGTTAGGACGGTGCCCGCTGCCGCTGCCGCCAAGCCAGCCACGGTCGTTGCAGCAGACGCGTAGAGCAGATCGCCAGTGGTGTAACTGCCCAGATTTGTTCCGCCACGCGCTACTGCTAGAGTCCCTGTGGTGATCTTCGAAGCGTCGAGGTTGGGAATGTCACCATCCACGAGCAGACGGAAGGTGGGAGCTCCAGCGCCCACAGTGGGTCCGAGGAAGCCGAAGTTCTGCGAAGTGCTCGAGAGCCCGGTTCCACCCTGGGCGACAGGGAGAGTTCCGGTCGTGATCTGGGACGCGTCGAGGTTCGGAATGTCGGCAGAGACTAGAAGTCGGAACGCTGGGGCTCCAGCGCCGACGGTCGGACCCATGAAGCCGTAGTTCTGAGACGCGCTCGAGACACCCGTCCCGCCTTGAGCCACCGGGAAGATTCCAGTCGTGATCTTCGCGGCGTCGAGACTCGGAATGTCTGCCGGCACAAGAAGTCGGAACGTGGGGGCGGCTGGCCCTCCGCTCGTGGGGCCAGAAAAGACCGTGTTAGCCGCCTGCGACCCTCCACCTCCCGCCGGCTGAAACGAGGCCGGCGTTCCAGCCCCGTTGGAAGTGAGGACGTACCCAGACGTGCCAGCGCCTATGACTCCGATTGTGGTCGCAGCGGTTGCGACCGGAATGTCTCCGATCGTGTACGTCGAAAGGCCCGTGCCGCCATGCGGCACGTCGACGACTGGCATGTCGGCGTTCACGATCAACCGGAAGGCTGGCGCCGCTGCCGGACCACCCGTCGGCCCAGCAAAGACGAAGTTCGCCGTCTGAGGCCCAAAGGCTGTGACAGTGGCTCCGTAGAACTTGGCGACTCCGCCGATCGAGTCGAGCTCCATTGCGGCGGGGACTTGCTCGACGCCGAACGAGTCGGTCGTGAAGATGGAAAGCTTCTGAACAGTCGAGGGCGTGAAGTCGCGTACGAGGTTGAACCCGCTGCGCGTGAGCCCCGTAGTGGTGGGCTCGCCAAGCGCGAACTTGGCACCAGAGGCGACCATCAAGGACGTCTGTGGATATCGAGGTGGTGCGTGCCGTCCTGCTTGGATGTCCTTCACGTCCATGTTGGCCGGGTGAAGAACGAATCCGCCCGCGTTCGCTATACCTCCGTCGTAGAGACCAGTTCCGGGACCGCTGCCTGGGAACCACCTGGGGGAGCCGCCGCTCTGATCGCCGAACGCTGACAGCGCGGCCGCGATCGGAACAGGACCGTCGTACGCCTCGAATTGTTCTGGCGTGAGCTCCATGGTCCGACCGCGTGTATCAGGCCCATAACACGGGACGGGTCTTCCGAGGAGGCCTGGTACGGCAGCTTCAAGTGGAGTCCGAGCGAAGGCCCTGGCGACCGAAATCGTGTCGGTGCTTTGGGGATCCGCAAAGCCGTCGACGATCGGATTCCCGCTTCCGTAGAGAATGCCGCCGCCGAATGTGAATCCTGCTCCAATGTCGGTGGGATTGGGCAGGCCTGGAATGATCGTCTGTTCTGCGAATCCACCGCCGAGCTTGCCACCCTCGAAGATCCCAGGATCTTGACCCGGCTTCGTCTGGTTGTCGGAGATCGCTTTGTCGTTTATCCCCTTGTCGTCTTGAGGCGGCTTCGTGAACGTCTCGTCTTGACCTGGTTTCGTCTGGTTGTCGGAGATGGCCTTGTCGTTTATCCCCTTGTCGTCCTGGGGAGGCTTCGTGAAGTCCGAATCCTTCTTGTCTGTCGCGCCCTTGTCGGTGCAGGTTTTTTCTCTGACCGGAGGGGGGACGTCCCACGGAACATGCGTCTCCCACTTGCGGAGACCTACGCGACGACCACCGATATAGGGATGGGAGTCGTCGATGTCGTAGACGAAGAAGGTCTCGGTGATGAGCGGACCTCCGCCGGTCGGGTCCTCCCACTCGCCAGCCGTCTTGAGCGGAGCGTCGAACCCGTCGCCGTCGATCGGCTGGAGCACGTTCCAATGGGCGGTGTTGACGGGCTCATCGTCGGGGGTCGTGGCGATGTGGTGGATGTCGTCGACGCGACCGACCGAATGTCCCCCGAAGCCTCTTTTGCCAGTGACGCCGAAGACGCTGACGTTACTGGCCGTAGTCGGGCCACCGTTCGGCTTGGTCTTTGTCGACGGAACACCCGTTGGCGATGAAGGACCTGACGTGGTCGTGGGCGTAGGTGGGCTCACCGTTGCGCCAGTGGAACTCGCTGGATCCACGGGTGACGGTGACGGCGATTGAGCGTTGAGAATCGGAGAGGTTGGAGGTGCTGTTGAATTGCCCACTCCGCAACCAGGCGAACCCGCCCCAGAAGTGCCAGTCGCAGCGGCTGTCGATGGGATTCCGGTGGCTGTTCTGGGAGGCCCCGGAGGCTTCGGCGGAGTCGGTGCGATCTGATCGACGATGACTCCGTAGCCAGCCTGTGAGTCGATGTCGAGTCCGAGCTGCCACGCGAGTCCGCTCGAGACCGGGAACGGTTTCTTCGCCGCATTCGGATCAGCACCGAAGGGTATGAGTCCCAGCTTGGGCAAGCGGTAGACGCGCATCGACGAGTGAATCCGAGCGCGTCTCTCCTTGTCGAGCTCGCCGGCGGTCGTCACGTCATAGACGAGCGTTCCAAGTCGTCCGTTCGGAGGCCCACCGAACCACACGGCAACGAGCTGATTGCTCGCTGGTATCGCGGCCATCTGCTGTTCGGTCGCGATCGAGAACGGCACCACGACGACGGGCGTCCCTCCGGGAAGATCAACGCCTCCCGCGACCGCGACCTTCTGCGGAAGAAGTCCAGTGTCAGGAATCCACGTCGAAGGATCGCCTTGGTCCTGGAAGAAGGCCGGCGTCGCGTACGACTGACTCACGACTTTGGACTTGTAGGGGTCCGAGGTCGTGCCGGATGGCTTCGAGACCACGCCGGGGTAGGCGTCGGCCCAGGCGCCTACGTCACGAATTCGGCCAGAAGGATCAGCCGCTCCGCTTGCGTACCACACCGCGCGACTCTCGTGATAACCAACCGACGAGGGTTGATCGGGCACGTTGCCGGAAGGTCCGTCAGCTATCAAGAGGTCGAAGGTTGCGGGGTCTCGACCCATCACTCGAACGCATCGAGTTGTGAGTCGTCGATCCTGAGGCCAAACCGGAGACGAACCAGGTCCACCTTCGTGATGCTGCGCGACTTGATCGCCGTGCGCGCTCGTGATGAGGTAGCTCATGCGTCAATAGCGTAACCGTTCACGCGATACCCCGGAACAGGACGTTCCTCGAACCCTGTGAGATCAGGTTCTCGGGAGCAGGAACGGGGACGACCCCGTCAGCCCGAAGCGTGGTGTAGACGGTCCCGTCGGGCATGAACGTCGTATGAACTTGACGAAGCGAGCCAACGGGAGCGAGTTCAGGCGTGAACCCGATCTCCATCACCCCTTCGTAGTGATCGAGGCACGCTGCCATGTAGACCGCAAAGACCGAGACGGCAAAGTCAGCCAACTCCGCATCGTTCACCGGCACAAGTTTCGACGGATCCGACGTCCCTGAGACAGAGAAGCATCCTAGAAGTTGCTGACGGAGATCGTCGTCCCACGGAATCCTTGCGAGCGCCACGCCTTCGCGCACACGAAGCTCCCTCGCCGGAGCTCGCGCCATGACCGCGTCTGAAGGCGCTCCAAGTCGAGCGAGTGCCGCTTGGACCGTGACCGGGTATCGGTGAAGGGCGTTCGACGTGTTCGGGCCACCGGGTATGGCCGAAAAGACGAGCGCAACGCGATGGGTAAGAAGCATCTGACCCTGCTCCCAGTACCCGATCGCTGAGCCTCGGTTGGTCTCGCTCGGACTCACAGTTGGCAGAGCCCAGACGAGACCAGGAAGCGTTGCTGCTTCATGCCGAAGCTCTGGATTGACGGTCGGCGTGAACTTGAAGACGCCCACCGTGCTGTCAAGGCAGGCCACGTCGAAGGGAGATGGCGTCGCAGCCGACAGCAAGAACGGATTCTGATTGTAGGGTCCAGGGTCATCATCGTACGACTTGATTCCCGTGGGGTATGCCTGAGCGTTTCCGCCTCCAGCGGCTGGAATCGAGTTCACGTTCCAGCCGAACTTGTCCGAAGGCGCTAAGCCTCGACCCGCTGGTCGCTGGACGTAATCCATGTAAACGGTAGCTGGCTGCCGAGTGGCGTTGGCTGCGTCCAGAAGAGCGCATCGCTCCGCCTTGATCGAACCTGGGAACGTCTGCCGCGCCAGCACTGGATTCAGCTTGTAGACTTGGCGCTCGCTCGCGCGAAGAGCCCGGCACCGAGCCGCCCAGTACGTATTAGGCCCGGTACCCGTGCCGCGATCGTCGACGAAGTTGACTTCCAGCTTCTCGGACATGAGCGGAGAACTCGACCTCCGACCCCCATTGCCTCCGAGCAAGTACTGTCGTGTGAGCGGCGTCGACGCACCGACCCCATTGATCGATCCTGGTTGGTCGTTCAAGGCTGCGATGCGAGCGCACAATTCATCAATGGGAAGGAGAGTTCCCTGAACAGCTGAGCCCTGATGGCCTGCGGTCGGCAGAAGTTGAGGATCCGTTACAGGAGCAACGTTGATCATCGTAGGCGTGTTGTCGAAGCCCCAGGTGACGTTGTCACCTTGCGTCGAAGCTGCCGAGGGTTGAACTTCCCACGAGTCAGCGCGGATCTCCACGCGTCGAGTCAACAAGACGATCCCAGAACTTGGAGCCACGTTCGCCATGGAGATCAGCCGAAGCACGCCCTTGCGCTCGAGAGAGTACGATCTCACAATCGGCTCGCAAGTAGATTTCTCGGCGCCCATGTACGCGTTCACGAGCTCGAGGTTCGCGTCGTCGGAGACTCGTATGTCGAGCCCGCCGAGTGCGCCGAGGACTTGCCCGATTGCGGCCTCCGCGCTCGCGTCCACGTACACGTTGTTGGGAATGAAGCTCGTGCGCGGCCTAGCGAGATTGCGAAACGCGATCTCTGGGAAGTCGTGACCCTTCCGACCCTTATCGATCACGTCAAGCGCGATCTGATCGGCATTGAACGGGACGCCACTCTTGCCGTCGTCAGAACCCTTGAGCGAGTACGGAGCAAAGATCAAGTTCGACACGATGGGAAGCGTCTTGATCGGCACGCCATCCGCCACTGTTTGCCTAAGCGTTCCGCTCTGGATCGTGAGGTTGTAGGAGCTCCTAACCCACGCGAAAGGAAGGTAGAAGCGCACGTCAGAGAAGACGACGCGACGGATGAGCGCGTCCGGAGAATGGTCTTCGCCCACGACGTACACGCGCTGGATAGTCTTCGTCTTTCCAGCGCTCGAGGTCATCGAGATCGTGACCTCTCGAGGACCTGCAAGAATCTGAGACGCAGCCGCAACGGGCAAAGCCCACATGACGCGCGGAGCTTCGAGTCCAAGAGTCTGAGGCCAAGTGAAAGAACCGTACTCGCCGCCGACGATCGTAACGCCGCCGATCGTGAGCTTTGCTGTGGTCACAGCCATGGGCTACCCGACCCCGGTCGCGATCGCGGGCGGAACTGCTGGCGGTGAAACGGTAGAGCCACCACCGCCCGTTGCCACAGGCCCACCTCCACCGCCGCCCGTCGGAACGTTCGAGCCGCCGCCGTTCATGTTCGCGACGTTCGATCGCACCCAGAGAAGAGGTTCCTCCAGAACGGCGTAGGTGAGTTGAGTCTGAGGGACGCCCAGATCAGGAATGCCCAGGGTTCGCGTGACGGTCGACGGTTGAGAGTTCGCCAACGGAACCCAACCAGTGAGAGCGGGAGGCGTGATGAACTGGTCGAGCGAGAACGAACCGGCTTTGTAGACCGCTTCCACCTTGCGAAGCATCGTGGTCTTGGGCAAGCCCTGCTGCACGAGGTAGTCGTGAGGCGTTCCCGTGAACGCGGGATCGGCTCGTATGCCAAGGTCGTTCGTGATGCCAAGCGTGAAGGCGAACAGAATCACATTCGACGAGTAGGAACGAATGCGAAGCTCTGCCGTGACTCGGTTCTTGGTGCGGTCGGTCGATTCTTCACACGAGATGAACTCGGCGCCCGTGAGGCCGAATTCTTCCGTGAGCGTTTCGAGGAGTAGAGGAAGAACCTCGGATCGCCAATAGGTGTAACAGTCGAGAACGGTCGTCTTGAAGAATGCGTCATAGGACACAGAGAGGTCCACGGGCTTCACCGGCACGACCGAGGCAGCACCGCTCTGCCCTGGCCCGCTTTGAGTCCCTGGATTCGTGGCTGCGTTGGGCGACACAGTCGACGGAACCCCGACCGTCGTCGTGCCTGGCGCTCCGCCATTGTTGCCGCCACCTCCCGACGCGGGCGTCGATCCGTTGGGTCCAGGAATCGACGCTGCCGAGGGTGGCGCCGGCGAGTCGTTCACTTCGTTGAACTTGACCGACACGCGGATTGTGTCCCCTACAATGTTGGGATCGTCGAGGTATGCACCCGAAGCTTGAGATTGTTTCTGGATGAGTTCCTGGTAGACGAACGAGTATTCGGTCTTGTCGAGTTGCTCATTGGTCGTCTGAAACGGCGAAGTCGCGAGCTCGCAATTCTGACCAACGTTGAGCGGTCCACCCTGAGGCAGCGTAAGGCCTGGAAGCTGAGTCGCCTCGGCGTACGCTTGACCACCGTTTGTTGCGTCAAGAAAATTGGTCAACGAGTCGGCTGCAATGCCGTAGTTGGTGCCGAGGACGGTCCGAAGATACGTGCCTCGGATCGTGACGGTTCGAAGGCCCTGAGGGCCGAAGAAGACCTCGACCACGCTTCCGCGACGACCGTTGATGTGCTGCTGATACTCGCGCTCGAACGTGAGGGTGCTCAGGTCGTTCGGATCGCTCTCCACACGTCGAGTGAGCGACCATGTGTCGGTTGCCTGACCCGGCACCGTCGAGTTGATGAGCCCGAGTCGGTATGAAGCGTACCCAGTGTTGCCGTCGAAGATCGCGAGGAACTTGGCTCGCGCGAGGGACGCCGGCACCTGGGTCCACTGACCGCTCATCGTCACGATGAGCCTTTGTTCTGTGTCGAATCGGAACGCCACGTCGACTTGTCGACGACCGTTCGCCGCGCCATAGGCGTCGGTATAGTTGGGGTACTGCCCGAGCCGGACGCGCAACTCATAGCCTCGAGCGCATCCGCTGTTGGGGAAGTCGCGCAGCTTTTCGAGGTGTGGCTCTTGCGAGAATCCGCTGGAGGGGAAAGATCCAGCGGTCACGTCTGGATCGAATGTCTCTTGATTGCTCGCGCCCCAGTCTACGGTGAGCTTCTGGTACCTCGTGCGAAGCGCCGACTCGACCGCCTGGCAAGAAGAAGCGAGAGCGTTGTAATCCGTTCCGGCATTGCCCGACGGCACGACTCGAACGGCGAATCGGACGACGAATTCCGCTTCGTCCTGAGACGTGATGAACATGTACGAGTCCAGAACTTCCGTGAGTCTCGTGGGCGTCGAGCCGCCCACGGTTTCGGACCCGTAAGTGAAAGATTCGAGACTCATGCGTCACCCGAAGCGAGACCCATGGTCATCATCTTCCGATCCAGCTCAAGCCGTACGAGGCGCTATCGCGCGCGGCGATCTCACGATATTGGCGCTCCAGATTGCGCTCGCCTTCATACCGCTTCCGCTCGACTTGAATGGAGAATTCGATCGCCTGCTCTCGTTCGGCGGCGGACGTCGTGACTCCAGCGGCGGCGAAGTTGCCGTAGATCGATTTCAGACGGTTCACGCCTCTCTCGGTCGGAACCTCCATGGCTTCCTTCACCGAGTTGAACTGCGCCATGATGAGATCCCCGAGAATAGGCACCTTCCCAACTGTGTTCTCGAGAAGCGCGCCTGTGCCAGAGACAGCGGCGTTTTGCGCGAGAACCGAGGGCGAACTCGCCGCAGCAGCGGGGGTGCTTCTTATGCCCTGACCGACGCCCTGCAATGTCGCGAGTCCAGCCTGAGCCGCGAAAGCCCCTATGCCTCCACCGACACCGCCGCCAAGGGCGTTCGACACAGCCCCGCCTTGATTTCCCCCGCCACCGCCTGGAGTGGCGCCCGACGCACCGCCGAGCAAGCCCCCGACTCCGCCGCCTTGAGCGCGAGCAGCCGCATTGAAACTCTGCGTCGCCCTGCGAGCGAGAGCGTCGAAGCGGCGGTCGAGCTCAGAGAAGAAGGCATCGGGAACTGCGAGCTTGAGCTCGATCTCTTCAGCCATTAGGCCGTCACCGTGATAGAAGCCGGGACGTACACGAGACCGTCTTGTGCGGTCTGAAAGGAGCTCCAAGCGTTGGGGGCCGTGGGCGCGACACCGTTACCGCTGAACGGATCCACGGTCACGTCATAAGCCCAAAAGACCGAGTAAGAGCCTTGTCCGCTCGGAGGGGTATCGGAGAGACCCGTCGCCGCAACGTCCGCGACGAATGCCCCGCGAGTTCCACCAGTGGGCGTCGTCGGGGCGGTTGCGCCCGCTGCCCATCTCCAGGTGTAGCCGACAAGGGCGTACTGAGCGATCGCTGGCGACCACGTAAGCGTCACCAGACCTACGCTGGCGGAGCCGGCGAGCTTCCGGATTGAAGCATAGTCGGGAAAGGATGGGATTCTGGTGGCGACGATCTCGAGAGCTCGCTCCGCAACGAGCCCTCCAAGCTTGCCGCCAACGGCTGTTGGCTGCCCACCAGTTGTTCGAGGCCTGGCGACGAGGCCGAGTTGATTGAAGATCTTGGCCTTCACGAGAGGCTCGATCTCGAGAAGCCCTCGACCTCGCGAACTTCCAAGTTCGGCTCGGTTCCCACCCACGATCGCGGCGCTTCCACTCTGTTCGCTCGCGTTCGCGGCGAAGATGTAGAGCGTGAAGCGCTGCTCCTCGATCAGATCGGCGGGATGCTCGTCGTGATCTTTGGTCGACTCGACATGCAGAACGGCGCACGGCGTGACGAAGTCGTGCTGAAAGAATCCGTCAGCGACTGGCCCGACAATGACTCGAGAGAGCACGGCTTCGTTGAGCCCGACGCCCCACTTGAAGTTCGACGGATTCAACACCGATACGATCTGTTGGGCGAGTTGCTCTGTGTTCACCGAGCACCTCCGACGGCGACTCTGCCAGCCGCCTCGACCGCTGACTCCACGACTTGATCTCGAGCCAGTTCCACGATCTGCTCAGCGATCATGCCGGCGCGTTCACGGCCAAGGATCTCTCCAGCGCATTCGAGCGCGTCTTGCGCATCAGCCGATAGCTTCACCCACTCGCCAATCGAGACCGACCCATTGGCTCGGAGAAAACGAAGGTAAAACCCCGTCTGTTGCGGAAGGGGTCGAGGAGCGGTGGGCTGCGTCGTAGTCGACCTCGCCACGAGGTCCTCTGCGGGCTCCGACATGCGACACCCATGGTATCCCCGACGGCCTCATGGGTCGAGTGTTGACAAAGCGAGACGACATGATAGGATATCGCCGCTTTGGTCAGGGCCGGCCCGCTCGCAAGGGTGGGTGCTACCGTCCAATCCAGAAGCGAAGAAGCAAGCAACTCGGCTCGGAAGCAACTGGCGACACGGCGGGTCGTGCAGAGGTCGCGCAGGACCGTAGACCGCTGACTGCGAAGTGAAGGGCTCGGAGAGAAATCTCCGGGCTCTTTGCGCATCTGGAACCTGCTGGCAATGGAGGTCTTCACATGGGCTTGCTTCCGCACCAACATCACCGAGCCAGAGGAACTGTCGTCGCCGACGCGTCACACATCGCGCGCGTTCGGTCTGCTCAGAAGCGAGAGCGCACGAAGCTTGTTGAGCGGTCGCCCAAGTGGAGGTCGGCTCGCGCTCGACACCTCAAGGCGTCTCCGGAATGCGCCGCGTGCGGATCCAGACAGGGACTCCAGGTACATCACGTCGTTCCATTCCACCTTGCGCCCGAGCGCGAGCTCGACCCCTCGAATCTCATCACGCTCTGCGAGTGCGTGGGAGGACTCGAATGCCATGAATTTCTCGGGCACGGAGCGAACTTCCACGCCTTCGTGCCTGACGTCCGGAAGATAGCCAATGCGCTTCGTTCGGATCCGACCCAGCTTGAAGAGCTTCGGCGCCAAGCCAAGGTTACGCGGATCGCGTGATCGTGCGATCCAACAAGACCGTCCAAGTGGAGTCTCTCTACGTCAACATGCCCCACAGTCCAACGTCCACATCCATCCGCTTCGACATCGAAGTCTTGGTGCTTAGCCCTATGTTCTTTGAAGCCCCGGCTCCAATGCCCTTGTTCTTGGGGCCGACCGAAGCGCCAGCGCCAGGCGACTCCGACGAATGAAGCGATCTGGTGGGAGGGGGCACAGGGGGGCACTTCAAACGAGCGAAAGATTCTCCATGAGGTCTTCACGCACATCGTAGCCGTTGGCGTCGAGGCCGCACGCCACGACAAAGCCGGTCTCGTACGGCTTGTTGAGAACGCGGTCCAGGTCGAGTTTGGCGTCGAGTATGTACTGAGGCGCGAAGATCAAGAGCGAAGGCATCGAAGGATCATCCGCAGCCACTAGAAGCGGCTGACCTTGCGCCACTCGACCAGGCGACAGATTGCGACCTGGCTGCGGCAGGCTCAGAATGTTTGCCCCAGCGAATCCGTTGGGACTTGTCGTGTTCGACGCCCAGAGGAAGTTCAAAAGCGTGGTGTCGTACTGGATCAGCACGCATGAGAACGATGCGCGTTCACGGCCTCGGTAGATTGCCGCGCCGTCGATGCCTCGAGCTTCGCTGTTGTACGGAGTCGTGGATTGGACGCGCGTGAGTCTCGACTTGGAGACGAAACCGAGCTCGCTTCCGCCGAACGGGAAGATGCCCGAGAGCATTCCGGGACTCGTAGGATTGATGACGAGCCGTCCCGGAATCGTGAACGCGCGAGTAGGATTCTGAACGCTCATGACGTGTCAGTTCACGGGGTCCGCGTAGCTCGGCGGCTGCTTGGTGATCGCGGCGTCGGTCGCGTTGTCGGCATAGGTCGTCGTGACGTTGTCTGCGATGTAAGTGACGAAGTACGGAGTGTCGCTCGCCTTCGTTCCGCCCGCCTTCGTACGATAGATACCTCGCGCGAGAGTCCCGCCAGGCCCGATCGGAATGG
>Ga0315286_10003319_pt1 | contig 15194 bp, 11 predicted proteins | sample YL17G10_0_MG_FD_205038 | JGI IMG/M metagenome (GOLD analysis project Ga0315286, IMG submission 205038) | Sediment microbial communities from Yellowstone Lake, YNP, Wyoming, USA - YL17G10_0 | ecosystem: Environmental > Aquatic > Freshwater > Lake > Sediment | place: USA: Wyoming | collected...
CTACACCATCATCCTTGAACCGATGCCGAACGCGACACCACCCATCGCTCGGATCAAGGCGGCGTTGAAACTGCTGGGCCGGCGGTTCGCCATGCGATGTGTGGATATCAAACAAGATGACCCATCACCTACCCCAACATCGCGCCAGGTTGCTGACCGGAGCGTCCTGCCCGCGCCAGACGCACGATCTGCCCCCGGACGCGGTTTGGGACGGTTGGAGGGCGGAAACGGGCGCGGCAAATCTTTCGGGAGCGGGTTAATTCTGCTGGTACAGGGCCATACGCCAGTAGGTGTCCCATTGATTGCTCTGCCGCATGGCCTCCAACGCCATCACCGCCTCGGCATTGTCCCCGTCCCAACGCATCCCCGCTCCTTTGACCCGGTTCGGCAACACCCGGCACTGGCTCTCCGTCGGGCCGCTGCCGATCTGCCAGCCCTTGGCCAGAAACTCCGGGTACAGGATCATCTCCTTTAGCTCCGCCACATAGTGCAACAGACGGTCCGCTTCCTGACGCCGGGCCTGGCCCCGGCTTTGCTTCCGCAACTCCAGCAGCTCCTCCCAAAACGGCTGATACCCCTCGTGCTTGACCAGGTGCAGCAGCTCTCCCGCCCGCTGCTTCCCCGCCTCATCCTCCTCCCTAAAGATCACCCGCCGGCTCTGATGCACGTTCTCGCCCAAGTGAGAAAAGTCCAGGCCCGTCGCCGTCATCGGCATCCGCCGCACATCGATCTGCCCGATGATCCACGGCCCGCCGTCAATGTTCCCCACCCGCTCGTCGGCCGCCGAACAACCCAGCCGCCCCGCATCCCGTTGCATCAGCTTCCCGGCCTCCTGGCACTTGCCCCTGTTCACGCTCACCAGCCGATGCTCCATGCTCTGATCGTAGAACACCACCGCCTTGAACTCCTTCCACGGACCGTCCGCACCTTTCTTGGCCGTCGCCAGCGGCGTCATAAACCCATCGGCCCCCAGATACACCCGCGAAACCTCCCGCCCCTGCGGATGGACCACCATGCAGTCCATGGCCATCCAGTCCGGCCCCAATTCCCCCGACTTGGCCAATGCCAATGCCCGCTTGCCCTCGGCCTCCACCACCTCCCGCAACTTCTCACTGCTCATCGACACCTGCGTCGATTTGGCCAGATTCTCCGCCGCCCGATCGAAGCTCTTGCCGTTGCCGTTGAGCCGGCAGCACAGGTCCCGCACCCCCACGCTCACCGTCGCCTCCGCCGCATCCACCAGAACATCCAGCGGACTGCGGCTGCCCTGGCCTTCCAGATACCAGCGTTTGCGCCGCAGCGACACCCATCCGTTCACGCTCAACGCGCTGCGCGGTTCAGGGCCTTTGCTCAGCAGCCGCCGCCCGCTGGCCTTGTCCACCGGGGGAAACAGCGGCATGGGTGGCATCCAGCCGCATCTGCAAGGCCGTCTCGTAGGCCTCGCGCCGCAGCTCCGCGAACACGTCACGGACCTTCATCTCGCTGGCGTTGATCCAAGCGCCGTCGGGGGCACGGTTCACCGCCTCGGCCACTTCCCGCATTGTCTGGTCAATCTTCTGCTGCATCCGTTCCGCAAACGCTTCCGCGACAACCTTGGCGCTTTCGCCGTTGACTCGGCCTTCCATGGCAGACTCCCTTCGGCCACTCCGCGGCCTTCCACGATGTCAACCCGCTGTACCCACGCATTTTATTTCCTCCCGAAAAATTTGCTGCGCCCGTCACTGTGCGCCGAATGCGCGGAGCTTGTAGCGCGGGCCGCTTTGACGGACGATGGGGGCGGTGAGGGACTGTTATGATCACAGGGTCACATGTCTCGTGGTTGTGTTTCGCGTTGGTCCTGAGCGGCGGGGCGTGCTGTGCGCTGGCGGCTCAAGGGCCGGGGACGAGGCCGATGGGAAAACTCATGTGGTGTCCGGATACGAGAAGTGACGAGGCGGATTACTACGTGGCTTTCCGCGGGCGGTTTGACATGCCCGCGGAGGGGGAGATTGAGCTGCGGGTGCTGGGGGCTTCGTGGTACGTGGTGTGGTTGGACGGGGCGTATGTGACGGAGGGGCCGCCGCGGTTTCCGGCGGGGTTTCCGGAGTATCAGAGCAGGCGCGTGCGCGTTTCGGGGGGAAAGCACGTACTGGCGGTGCAGGTTCATCATATCGGGTTGGCGACGCGGATGCTGGAGAACATCGAGCCATTTCTGTTCTGCCAGGTTGTGGCGGAGCAGAAGGAGTTGGCGGTGAGATGGTCGTGCACGCGTCTGGGGGGATACGGCTCGAAGGTTCGGCGGATCAACGCGCAGCTTGGGTGGATCGAATGGTGCGACACGCGGCAGGTGCCAGCGAGTTGGCAGTCGCCGGGATTCGACGACGGCGCGTGGAAAGCACCGGCGGAGGTTGAGCGGAAGCTTGGGAGGTTGCAGCCGGCGTCGATCGCTGAGGTGCGGAGCTTTGTTCATCCGCTGAAGGCGACGGCACAGGGGCCGCTGGCGGAGACGTTCGGGTATGAGCAGGACAACATCGCGGCGCGGTTTTTTCTGCGCGATCAGGCATGTGAGAAGCTGCCTGCGCAGGGGGTGTGGCGGCGATATGACCTTGGGCGTGTGCGACTGGGTCGGCCGCGGCTGGTGATGGATCTGCCGGCGGGGGCGGTCGTGGAGTTCGCGTACAGCGAGGCGCTGAGCCGCGGGCGTGTGGCGGCGTGGATTACGCTGTCGGCCAGCGACTCGTGCAATCTGGATCACTACGTTGCGCGGGGAGGCGAGCAGGAGTTTTTCCCGCTGACGCCGAAGGGGGGGCGGTTTGTGGAGGTGCATGTTCTGGCCAGGCCGGAGCAGGTCCGCTTTGTCAAAGAGGAGTACGTGGAGCGGTGTTACTATGACAGGCCGGAGGGGTCGTTTGCGTGCGGGGATGAGTTGCTGGAGCGGATCTGGATGACGGGGATCGAAACGCATCGGGGCTGTGCGGAGGATGCGTTGATCGACAACCCGACGCGCGAGCGTGGGCAATGGGCTGGGGATGTGGTGGCGGTGGGGATGGATATCGCGGCGGCGGGATATTCGGATCTGCGGCTGTGCAGGCGTGGTCTGGTTCAATGTGCACAGTGCGCGCGGGAGGACGGGCTGGTATCGGGGATGTGCCCTGGCGGCGGCACGTACCTGTCGACGTATGCGGCGCAGTGGATTTCCGCGTGCGTGCATTACTGGGAGCTGACGGGCGATCGGGCGTTGCTGGAGGAGCTGTTTACGGCGGCGGAGCGTAATGTCGCGGCGTTCGAGCGGTTCATGACGGCCGACGGGCTGCGCGACGATCTGGGGTGGGGGTTTGTGGATTGGGGCTATGTACGGAACGCGGGGCCGGTGGATATGGCGGTGAACCTGCATTACGTGGCCGGGCTGCGCGACATGGTTCGGTGGTGCCGGGCATTGGGCAGGAATGAGCGGGCGGACACCTACCAGGGTTTGGAGAAGCGGCTGGCCGGGATTGTCCAGAGGCACTATCAGTCGCAGACGAGAGAGGGGCAGGCGGACTGGGGGCGGATCGGGTATCACCGTGCGGTGCTTGGTCTGCGGCTCGGTTTTTTCAGAGGCGATGAGCAGCGGCGCTGCATCGAGTTCATCAAGTCGCACATGCTGAGCTGTTTTCCGAATAATACGGCTGCGCCGCGGCTGAGCGATCCGGGAGCGAACAACAGCCGGCTGATCACGCCGTACTTCGCGCACTATGCGATGCCGGCGCTGATCGAGCATGGGCAGATGGATTTCGTGCTTGGCCAATACCGGAAGTGCTGGGGGTGGGCGCTGGAGGACGGCAGGACGACGTGGGTGGAGGTTTTTGACACGCGGTGGTCGCATAGCCATCAGTGGGCGGGGTGTCCGACGTGGCAGTTGTCGCGTTATGTGCTGGGGCTGCATCCGCGGTTCGACCTGGGGGAGAACCACTTTGTGTTGAATCTGCAGGCGGGGTCTTTGCCGGGGGCGTCCGGAGGGGTGCCGTTGCCTGGGCAGGGATCGCAGGTTCGTGTGGAATGGAAGAGGGAGGCGGACGGGGTTCATTACAGCTTGCAGACGGAGCGGGCGATCTGGGTACACCTGCCGGCGTCTGTGGCCGGAGCCGGGGAGAAGCCGGTGAAGGTCGAGGGGCGGTACGACGCCGTGCTGCGGTAGCGTGGGACGGAAGCGGGGAGTGCGGAGGGTGTTGCTGGCCATCGCGGCGGGGGGCGGGTTTTGTGCGGCTTGCGGGCAGGCACCGGCGATCGCATACTAGAGGGCGTCTTGTCGCGTGGTTTCCGTTGAGGTGCCGGGCGGTCCGGCTGGAGGTTGGCGGGAGCGTGGGGCAGCTCGGGAGAGACGGCCGATGGAAGTCATCATCGCAAAGACGTTCGAGGACATGAGCCGGGCCGCGGCGAAGGAAGTGGCGGACATTCTGAACGCGAAGCCCAACGCGGTGTTGGGGATGGCGACGGGGACGACGCCGCTGGGGCTGTACAAGGAACTGGCGGCAATGAACGAGCGGGGGCAGCTTGATTTTTCGCACGTGACGACGTTCAACCTGGATGAATACGTCGGGCTGTCGGTCACCCACCCGCAGAGCTACCACTGTTTCATGCACGAGAACTTTTTCAAGCACGTGAACATTCCGCCGCAGAACATCAACATCCCGTCGGGGACGACGACCAACTACCGGGCGTTCTGCGAGTGGTACGAGCGGCGTATCAAGGAGGCGGGCGGGATTGACCTGCAGATACTGGGGATCGGGTCGGATGGGCGGATCGGGTTCAACGAGCCGGGGAGTTCGCTGAACTCACGGACGCGGCTGAAGACGCTGGCAAAGAGGACGATTGACGACAACGCGCGGCTATTCGGAAATCGGAGCGAGGTGCCGATTCACGCGATCACGATGGGCGTAGGGACGATTCTGGAGGCGCGGAGGTGCATTCTGCTGGCCAGCGGGAAGAAGAAGGCGGCGGCGATTGCCGCGGCGGTGGAGGGGCCGGTGGCCGGGACGGTTGCTGCGAGCGCGCTGCAGATGCATCCGAGCACGAAGGTTTTTCTGGATGAGGAAGCGGCGGGCGAGTTGAAGATGCGGGACTACTACGAGTGGATTCAGAAGAAGAAGCCGGGGGCGCCGGCGGTCTAGAACGGCTGCGCGCGGAATATGACACGGTAGGCGCGGGCGGGATCGCAGAGGCGGGGGTTGGGAACAAGCACGAAATCGTCGGTGACGACGGGATGGAGCTCCTGTCCCTCGATCACCTGCACCTGCTTGACGCGATGGGGGAGGAATTGGATGAACGGGCGGAAGCCGCGCTGTGAGCCGTTGGTGTTCACCGGTTGGAAGCTCTTGTCGCCGAGGCGGGGGCGGATCTCCAGGGTGTACAGGTCGCCGACGACAGAGAGCGACTGGTCGAACGGTTTGTCATGGTCGGCCATTCGAGCTGACCAGGCGGGGTCGCCGTAGAACGCGACGACATCGCGGTCGAAGAGGAGGCCGCGTCCGTCGTTGGCGGTGATCTTGTCGCGTTTTGCCGCATCGCTGAGCGTCACGGGGCCGGCGAAGGTGCTTTCGGGCTTGGGTTCGAGCTTGGCCAGATCGGGGAAGCAGGTGTTGAGCCGGTGGATCAGGGCATGGTGATTAGCGTGGAAGGCTTCGGCGAAGGTATAGCGGCCGGGCTGTTCGAGGAAGTAGTCGAGGCAGCCCCAGCCTGCGTAGCCGAACCAACTGGGGACGGTGTAGCCGATCATCTGGTAAACGGCGGCGCTGTTCATCCATGCCAGGGCCATGGCGTCGGTGGAGTCGATGTGGCCCATCAGGCAGTTGCCGATGGGGAGGTACACTTTGGGGTTGGGTGAGTCGATGGGGTAGGTTTTTCCCTGGGTATCGACGCCGAGGAGCTTACCGGCCTTGGAGCGGAAGGAGCCGTTGCGGTAGCGGTAGCCGATCTGCCAGTCGCGTTCGGTGGCGTGGCCGGAGGTGATGAAGAGGTCGGCGTGATCGTCGTTGAGGGTGTTGACCAAAGCTTGCGTGGTGTCGGGGGGGCCCTTGCTTTCCCTGGGGGACTGGCCCTTTTCTTTCCGGACCATGCGGCCCTGCGTGAGCTCGCAGTACCAGGCGCCTTCTTCGCAGAGATCGAGCGCGACGTCGGTGCCGGAGGCGACTTTGTGCACGATGAGGGGGTCGGTGTGTTTGGCGATCCGCAGGGCGTTGGCCGCGTCGAAGCCGGTCAGGATGCCCCAGATGGTGTCGGTGTAGGGGTCATCGTCGAGCTTGCGGGTGAGGCGATGCACGTCGGCGACGAACTGGCGGGTGGCTTGGGCGGGAGTGGCGACGAAGCAGGTGTAACGGGGGAAGAGCTGCTTGAGCGTCGGCAGTGAGTCTCGGACGCTGGTCTCGTAGAGGATCAGTTGGCCGTTGTGTTTGGCCAGCAGCGTGTCGGCGACCTGCTTCCAGGCGGGGTCCTGAAAGGTCTGCCTGGAGACGACGACGGCGTAGGCGGGCGCATCGGCGGAGGCCGGTGTTGCACAGCAGGCCAGGGACAGCAGAGCCACAGCGACGCGTAGGTGTTTCTGCGGGGGTGCCATAGGACGGCGGTCTCCGTTGTGGTGACGAGGGGCCTCGGGGCGCGAGGCCGCACTGTGAGCGTAACGAGGAGGGGGATTGGACGCCAGCGGGCGGCGATTTTGCCTATTGGGGGCGACCGAGGGAGAATGGCGGACGTCCAATCCCGCGGAGGCATGTCATGAGATCAAGGCTGGATCGCGCGGCGCTGTGTATGGTGGGCGTGGCGGCTCTTGTGTGCGGCTGCGCGGCCGGAACGGCGGAGCGGGCGGATGCTGGCGGGCCTGTGTATCGGGTTTACCCCCTGCGGAATGGGGTGTGCGCCATCGCGGGGAACCACGCGTTTCACGGGGGCGACAATGGGCAGACCTTTGAGTATGCCTTGTACATGTGGCTGATTCTTGGGGGTGAGAAGCCCATGCTTGTGGATGCGGGCATCAGCGATATCGACGAGATGAACCGCGGTGCGGCGCATGTTCTCCGCCGGCCGATCACGCAGGACCGCCATGAGAGCAGCCGGGCGCAGCTCGCGAAGTTCGGGCTGCGGCCGGAGGACATCGGCCACATTTTCATCACGCACCTGCACTTTGATCACGTGGACGATCTGCTGCTGTACAGAAACGCGAAGGTTTACGTCGGCAAGAAGGAATGGGAATTGGCGACGAAGGGCGCGCCAACGTGGGGGCACGGGCGGATCATGGACGCGTTTGGCAATGATCCGGCGTGCAGGAAGCGGCTGGTTCTGCTGGAGGACCAGGAGGCGCTGGGGGGGATCGAGTCATTCTGGATCGGGGGACACACGCCGGGGTCGATGGCGTACGCGGTCAAGACCGCGTACGGCCGGGCGGTTCTGACGGGGGACACGGTGTCGCTGCTGGCGAATTACGAGCGGGAGACTCCGCCGGGGGTTTTCAGCAATCTGGACGAATGCGTTGCGGCGATCAAGAAGATCCGGGACAAGGCGGACATCGTTCTGGCAAGCCACGATCCCGCGTGTGCGGAGCGTTGGCCGCCGGTTGCGAAGGGGACGCCGAAGTACACGATCCGGGCGATCAAGGTGGGGCAGTGCGAGGTGCGGGATTACATTACGTTTCAGGACAGCGGCGCGCAGCAGACGAGCACGTATAACCTGTACATGTGGCTGATCGAGGGGGGGCCCAGGCCGATCCTGGTCGAGACGGGTCCGAAGTACCCCGAGGCGTTCAGCCGCGCGACGGCGCAATACATACCGGGCGGCGTGAAGCAGTTGCCTGAGGAGTTGACGCTGGAGGCGTTGAAGCGTGTCGGCGTGAAGGCGGGGGACGTCAGCCATGTCATCGCGACGCATCTCCATGCGGATCATTACGACTACTTCGACGCGTTCCCCAATGCGCGGCTGGTCGTCAACCGGCAGGAGTACGAGGACAGCAAGCGTGGGCTGGCGGCGGACGTGAAAAAGGCGCTGAACGACAGGCCGGCGGCGCTGCAACTGGTGGAGGCGGACGAGATCGTGCCGGGCATTCGCGCGGTGCCTTTGGGATGCCACTCGTCGGGCAGCCAGGGGATACTGGTGCAGACGCACATGGGGCCCGTGATGATCACGGGAGACGTGGTCTACAAGTACGAGAACATCGAGAAGGACCGGCCCGCGCGGACGCCCGACGAGCGGAAGTGCCGGGAGGCGATGGTCAGGATACGAGCGATGGCGGACATCGTTCTGCCGGCGCACGATCCGCTGACGCTGGAGCGTTGGCCGGGGGGGATAATCGGCCGGGCGGGTGCGGCTGCGCCGTGATCAGTGCGGGGCGGGGCGCGGGCGGTAGCTGGCGCGGACGTCCTTCACGAACTTCTTGAGCTGAGCGAGGGCGTCGGGGGCGCTGATGAGGGGATGGCCGATGACGACGTACTCGGCTCCCGTCTGGACAGCGAGGACGGCATCGTCGATGCCGAAGCAGCCGACGCCGACGGGGATCGAGACGGCGGCGAGCACCTCATCGAGCCATTGGGTGGAATCGCGGGAGGGGTCGCTGCGGCGTTGATCGGCTCCGTAGTGGAGGTAGACGATATTGACTCCGAAGTCCTGGCATTGCTTGGCGCGAGCGGCCTGGTTTTTGGCGCCGATGGTGTCGGCGATGACCCAGATTCCTGTTCGGCGGCCCTCGGCAACGGCGGACTTGATGGTTTCATCGGGGGCATTGGCGCAGACGGTCATGATGTGGCCGCCGTGGGCGAGGGTGCGTTCGACGTTCTTGCCGCCGGAGTCCATCGTCTTATAGTCGGCGAGAATGGGGTAGCCGGGGAATGCCCTGGCCAGTTGGCCGATGGGTGCGAGGCCTTGCGAGACGATCAGAGGGGTGCCGACCTCGAGCCAATCGACGCCGGCCTCGACACCGAGCTTGGCCATGGCGATGGCTTCCTCAATCGTCGCGTAATCGAGGGCGATCTGTATGACGGGCGGCTTGAACTGCATGGGTTCCTTTCGGTTAAGGTGAAGTGTCATTCTAACGCGGCGCATGCGGGGTAGCGACGGCCCTGGCCGGCTGTACAATCGGGCACATCGCTTCTGAAGGAGGACTATGCGGCACATGTGGAGCGTTGCGGCGGTGATCGCGGGGCTTCTCGCTGGCATATGTCTACCCGCCGAGGCGGAGGAGGGTCGGGCTGTGCCGGTCATCTACAGCACGGACCTATATCATCCGCACATCGACCTGGACGATCACTTCGACCTGGCGCAGCTCTTTGCACTGGCGGAGCTGGACATCAAAGGGATCATCCTGGACATCAACGGCAAGGTTGAGAGATCTGGGCAGCCGGCGGTGGAACAGATGATGGCGATGACGGGGCGGAGCGTTGCGTTGGCGGTGGGGCTCAAGACGCCGCTGAGAGGGTTGGATGATCGTGCGATGGATCAGCCGGGCGAGTTTCAGAAGGGGGTGGAACTGGTGCTGCGGGTGCTGAAGGAATCGGACGAGGCGGTTGCGATCATCACGACGGGGAGCGTGCGGGACATCGTGGCGGCGTACAACCGCGAGGGGGAGATGTTCCGCAGGAAGGTGAGCGGGATTCACATGAACATCGGCAGCGCCGGCGTGGGTGGGGAGGAGTACAATGTGGGGCTGGACGTTGTGGCGTATCGGGCGATGGTGCAATCAGGTCTGCCCGTGTTTCTGTATCCGTGTTTTCCCGCGGACGGCAAGCTGGCAACGTACTGGCGGCTGGACTGGAAGCCGATTTTCGAGGACGGCGGTTTCCGGCGGGAGTTGCGCAACTACTTCGTGTACGCGATGGAGGGAGTCGATCCGGGCAAAGAGGCAGCGGCATCGATTCTCAGGCCGGGCTTCCGTCCGGAGAGTCGCGGGCGGGGGCAAAACCCCAAGGAGATATGGTGCACGCCGAGTTTGTTGGAGGTGGCGGGGCGGAAGGTGTACGCCGTCGGTCCGAACAAGTGGATAGCCAGCAGGACGGTTCCGGCCGGCGGGGTGGAGCAGGCGGTGTGGAGCCTGGCGCCGGCGCGGATCGAGCTGGACGAGCGAGGCCGGCCGACGAAGGTCGAGATTGGGGCCGCCAGCGCCAACGTCAGGGTGTTTGGGCGGTCGGATCCGAAGCTGTACGAGCAGGTGATGCGCAGTTGCCTGCTGGATCTGTATCGGGGCTTTCCAATGGCGCGGAGATGAGCGGCGCGATGGGGGTGCCGCACTCGGGGCAGCGATCGGCGCCGAGCATGAGAAGCAGGTAGTCGCAGTTGGGGCAACGGGGTTCCTCGACGCGGATGTGGAAGCGGAGTTTGCAGTTGGCACATTGGGACTGGCCGACGGGGACGGTCTGCCGCTGGTGGCAGCCGGGACAGGTGACGGTGATCTGGCGGACCTCCGCCAGGGTCATTGCGCGGCCGATGCCTCGGTTGAGGCGGACGAAGATGCCCAGAGCCATGGTGGCGCAGCCGGCGATGAACCCAGCGGCGCCGGCCAATCGCATGAGCAGGCTGGACGGCCCGTCGGGAGTGAGAAACGATTGGATGTCCACGGAGATCGCGGCCAGGAGGGCGCAGCCGATGGCGACGTAGCGGACCCAGTACTGCGGGGGCTTGAGGGGGCAGAGCACGACGATGTTGGCATGGGCGATGACGACCGCGATGCTGGTGGTGATGATGAAGAGGGACTCGCGGTGCAGATCCGACCAGATCGCGACAAAGGCCATGGCGAAGCCGGCGATGGCGGCGAGGGTGCCGAGGTGGCGCCAGAGGCGGCGATCGGTGCCGACGCCGACGAGGCAGCCGACGGCGAGGACGCCAAAGGCGGCCGAGGCGCCGCCGGTCTTGCTCATCTGGTAGCGCGGAGACCAGTTGTAGGAGCACCATTCCTCGGCGGCGAAAAGCACAAAGACCAGGGCGCTGAGCACCAGGGCAACCCGCGAGGCGAGGCGCGCCTGGGGAAGATGCAGAAGGCGAAGGAAGAGCATGTCGGCCAGGGCGACCATCGCGAGAGAGATGGCCGTCCACAGAAGAGCGAAGGTCGCTGCCCAGTCGGGCATCCATATCAGGAACGAGACGATGAGGTATTCGAGGGTGACGGCGCCCATGCCGAAGATGCCGGCGGCGCGTGTTTTTTCGCCGTCGACGAGGAAGGTGACGCCGAGCATGATGGCGGCGGCGATGGCCGTGGTGATGCCGGTGCCGACGACGCGCCGGACGATGTCGTTGCCGGCGGCGAGTATGGTTGCGGCGCCACAGACGGCGGCGATGGCGAGCGACCAAAGCATGACATGCAGGAGGATTCTGCGGATCTGCACCGAGGGCTCCTTAGGACACGGCGTGGATCATGGGGGTGTCGCAGGTTGACGCGTCGGCTGCTCCAAGACCGCCACGCCATAGGGGGGCAGGGAGATCTCGTGGCTGGTGGCGGAACCAGACAGGATGTCCTTGCCCGGGTCGAGGCCGGAGACAGGGAGGGCGGCGGCACTGTGGTTGAGGAGGACAAGCCAGCGGCGAGAGGCGGTAGCGCGGGCGAGGGTTTCGATGTTCTGGTGTGCGATGGCGAGGGGGCGGATGTTCAGGGCGGGCAGGAGGAGATCGAGAAGGGGCGTGATGGCCGCGGCGGGCCAGTAGCCGCCGACGTAGTAGACGGCTCCTTTCCCGAGAGGGTTGCAGGTGAGGGCGGGCGCTGCGGCCAGGAGCGGGTCGTCGGAGGTCCAGCGTGCGAGGACCTTGGCGGAGATCGGTTTGAGGCGTTCGACGAAGATGTTCAGAGGCAGGGAGGCGTGGTGGAAGGCGGTGCGATCGGCCGGATTTTTCGGCTGGACGCCGGGCACAGGCCCGAAGGAGGCAAGGGCGGCCGAGCGTGTTTCGCCGGGGGATAGGGTGGTCCAGTCCTCGATCTCGACGCCGGCAAGTGTGCGCAGGAGGCCTGGGAGGGGCGATTCGACGGTGTGGCAGTTGATGTTCTTGAGTCCGGACTGGGCGCCGAGGACGAGCACGCCGCCGGATTTCACGTAGGCGGCCAGCTTGGTTGCGATCTCTCTGGTTACGATTTTGATGTGTGGGGCGAAGAGCAAGCGGTAGCCGGCGAGGTTGGAGGATGGCCAGACGATGTCGGCGGGGACGTGGCGGCGGGCGAGTTGGGCGAGGAGTCGGGCGGCGTCATGGCGGCCGTCGCCGATGTAGGTATTGATGCGCCGGTCGTTGGCTTCGTTGTCGAAGTCGCGGAGGACGGCAATGCACGTGGTGAGAGGCGCGTCGAAGAATGCGGGAGGGAGCTTGCGGATTTCGGCGCCGAGGAGTTTCGCCTCGGCCAGCCGGCGGTTGTCGCGATTGTCGGGGTCGAGCAGGCCATGCCAGTGCTGCTCGGAGCCATAGGGGCAGGTGCGCCAGCGGAAGAAGGAGAGGAATCGCGCGCCGTGGGCGATGGACTGCCAGGCCCAAAGGCGCATCTCGCCGGGGCGGGGCGTGCGGTGGAGGTACTGCATCTGGCCGCCGGGTCCGGATTGCTGTTCGAGGATGGCGAAGGAGTGAGGCGGGGGGGCGTCTGGCTTTGCGCCCGGCGCCGGACGGCAGAGGGGAGCCAGGGATCGGGCCTGTTGGAGCGAGACGGCCGGGCCGGTCCATTCGCTGGCAAAGAGCGGATACTGGTCGTGGGAGAAGAAGTCGAGGACGTTCACGAGATGCGGGCCGTTGACGTTCGAGAAGAGCCCGTTGTGGGTGATGAGCCACTTGGGGTTGTGGGCGCGGAGGGTGTCGGCCTGGCGTTTGGCGAAGCGCACGACACAGTCGGAGATGAAGCGAGTCTCGTCGAGGAGCTGCGTGGGGTTCATGCATGCGGCGGTGGGGTGCGGAAGATCAAGCTGGTCCCAGTCGGTGTAGGTCTGCGACCAGAAGGCGGCGCCCCAGGCCTTGTTCAGACGATCGAGTGTCCTGTATTTCCGCCTGAGCCATTCGCGGAAGGCGATGGTGTCGGAGGGGGCGTAGGAGACGTCCATGTGGCAGTTGAACTCGTTGTCGAGCTGCCAGCCGATGATCTGTTTCTCGCCTTTGTAGTGTTGTGCGAGGGCGGTGCAGAGCTTGTCAGAGAGGTCGATGAACGTGGGCGAGGTGTAATTGAGGTTGCGCCGCGAGCCGTGCTTCATGGGGATGCGCTCGAAGTTCCAGCGGAGGACTTCGGGGTACTTGGCGGAAACCCAGGCGGGGGCGCAATAGGTCGGGGTGCCCATGATGACTTTGATGTCGTGTTTGCGGCAGAGGTCGATCACGCGGTCGAAGAGGTCGAACTGGTAGCGGCCTTCTTCGGGTTCCCACGAGGCCCAGGCGCCTTCGCCCATGCGGACGACGTTGAAGCCAGCGAGGGCCATGCGCTGGATGTCGGAGCGATGGCATTTCGGGTCCCAGTGTTCGGGGTAGTAGCAGACGCCGTAATAGAAGGTTCTCCACATGATGCGAGGCTCCTTGAGCGTGTCAGGACAGGTCGATGATACGCGGCTGCGGGACGGCGGCCAGCACGATGAAGCGAGCGAGGTTGAACCATCGGGCGCAGCGGTCGAGGACGGCGCTGTCGGCGGTGGCGATGACCTCGTCCGAGGCAGCCAGGAGGGGGTCGGGGTTGTTGACGATCTCGACAGGCCAGTCCCAGCGATGCTGGGCGGCGATATCGAGGATGGCGGCTTTGAGGCGGCCGCTGTTGGAGACGGGGCTGTCGAGATACCAGACGCAGCGGGGGATGCCGAGGCGGGAAAGGACATGGCCGGCGAGTTGCAGGGCGGGGAGGGTTTCTTCGACCTTGCGATAGGTGCCGTGGATGGAGGCCATGTCGCGGAGGCAGCCGTCGCGGGCGATGAACAGCGCGCCGCCGGCCAGCGCGGCTTCGATGGTGGTGAGGACGTTGTAGCCGTCGATGAGGAGAAGAGGGGTGGGCATCTGCGAGGAGGGGATCTGGCGCGTGAGGCGGTATTCGAGCGATGCATCGGAGCAGGCGCATCGCATGACGGCGGTGCGTTGTCGCTGGGTGAGGTTGTAGCGGTCGCCGACGAGTTTGATTGCGCCTGGGGAGGCGTAATTCCTGGTGAGCAGCCAGGACAGGTCCGCGGCGGCGCTGCGCAGCGCGGGGACGGCTTCGGGTGCAAAGAGGATGTGGTCTTCGGGATGGGGGCCGCGGTGGTGGCGCTGGTCGGGCACGGGTGAATTGTCCGCGTGCGCAAGGCGGGGTGCAATGGCGTAACGACGCGCAAAAGAGGCCCCAGGGAGCACATTCCCCGGGGTCTGGCGCCCTGGCCGAATAGCCTGACTACAGGACGGGGGTGGTGGAGAACAGTTCCGCCGTGGCGCCGCTGTAGGGGGCCTGCTTTGTGGATCTGGCGATTGCGATGACGTCATCGGCGACGGCGGGCGAGGGACGGCCGGCGGCGAGGGAAGAGGACTGGGCCAGGAATGCATTGTCGATGAGGAAATAGTCGTCGGCATTAACCGCGCCATCGTAGTTGAAATCGCCGTCGTGGTAGGCGGCCTTCTGGCTGATGAAGCCGGAATCGATCAGGAAGTAGTCATCGGCGTTGACCATGCCGTCGAGGTTGGCATCTCCGTTCCAGGCATGTCGGACGAGAATGGCGGCGGCGTTCGCATCGAGGAGCATGACGCCGAGGCCCATGGAGGGGTCAGCGGCGGCGGCGCTGCTGGTGACGCCGCTGCCGGTCCAGAGGGCGGATTCGCTGTTACGGGCGCCGGCGATGAGGTTACGGATCTGAGCCAGCGCTGCGGCCGACGCACCAGACGGCGCGCCGACGATGAGATCGTTGCCGCCGAGGTCGAGGGTGCCGTGGCCGCTGATGGAGAGGCCCTTGAGGCGGAGTACGCCGGGGACGTTGGTGCGGACGTTTACGCGCGCGGAGTCGTTGATGTCAAGGACGGCAACGCCGCTGGCGGTATGGATGGTGACGAGGGCATCGTGATTCACGGCGAGGGCGAAGGAGCCGGTGTGGATGGCAGGAAGAGAGACGGCGCCGCCATCGACGATGACGCGGTTGTCGCCGGTTCCGGGCAGCACGGTGAGGTTCACGTCGCTGGGCATGCCATCCGGAATATGAATGGTGTCGTTGCCGGCGCCGGCGTCGTTCCTGGCGGCGTCAAGAATCAGCAGGGGCAACTCTTCGTCGATGTTGAGCGAGGCAATCGGCACCCCACCACTG
>Ga0315286_10003320_pt1 | contig 15191 bp, 5 predicted proteins | sample YL17G10_0_MG_FD_205038 | JGI IMG/M metagenome (GOLD analysis project Ga0315286, IMG submission 205038) | Sediment microbial communities from Yellowstone Lake, YNP, Wyoming, USA - YL17G10_0 | ecosystem: Environmental > Aquatic > Freshwater > Lake > Sediment | place: USA: Wyoming | collected...
CTACGTCGAAGCCAACTCAGCCGCGAAAATGACCGCCGGACGCTGGTATCATACGGCCGTCGTCTATGACGGCAGCAAGATCACCTTCTACGTCGACGGCCAGGCCGATGCGAACATGGTCAACGCCGACCTCGTCTTCGGCACCTTGAACGAACCGCTGGTCCTCGGCGCCGACTGGGCGGGATCACCGGAATACTTCAACGGTTCGCTTGACGAGGTGCGCGTGTGGAACCGCCCGCTGTCCGCCTCGGAGATCCAGGCCAACATGCGACGTCGGCTTTCGGGCAGCGAAACCGGGCTGGTGAGCTACTGGCGCTTCGACGACGGCCTGCTCCTGGATGTCACCCCGAATGCCAACCACGGCACGCTCTATGGCGACGCCAACCCCTCGACCGCGACGGTCACCGGTTTCCTGGGGAATGCCACGGTGCTGGACTCCCCCGGCGCTTATTCGATCGTCACGGCCCCGGAAGGCGTTGGCTGTGCCGCGGTCGCGTTCCGCGATGCGAACGAAAACGGCCTCGTGAATGTCTGGGAGGCCCGCGGCGCCTACGCCGGCAATCCGTTCGTGCTGGCGGGTGACCGGTCGGGAGTGAATATTGCGCTGACCGAGGATACGACCACGGACTCGGACGGGGATGGGTTGAGCGACTACTTCGAGGTTTACACTTCCGGAACCGACCCATATCAGGCAGACACCGACCGCGACGGCCTTGCGGACGGCGCGGAACTGAACACCCATCACACCGACCCCTTGCTCTCCGACACCGACGGGGATGGGCTCAGCGACGGCGAGGAAGTCCTGGACTTCGGTTCCTCGCCCACGGCCTCTGACTCCGATGGGGAGGGTCAGCCCGATGCCACGGAAGTCGCCAACGGCACCTCGCCCACGCAGGCGAGCTCGTTCACGACGACGGTCTCCGGCACGGTCGACTACGCCGGCACGCAGACGGGCGTAATCCACGTCCTCGCCACGCGCAGCGACTGGCACAATCGCGTGTTGACGGTGGATGGCGTGAATGGCTGGGCCCGCCGGGATAACCCGCTCCTGCCGACGGGCAGCGTGTGCACGGTCGAGGCGTGGGTCTATCCGCGGGGCTATCCGGACGGCACCTGGAGCGGCATCGTGAGCTGGGGCGTCCGGCAATGCGGCGGCGCCACGGGGCAGAGTCTGGAGTTCGCGCTCCAGAACAGCGGCCGCATCAGCTTCGGCACCTGGTGCAACGACTTCGTGCCGGGCTCCGGCCCGGCGGTGACGGCCAACGCCTGGAACCACGTGGCCGCCGTCATGAACGGCCGGTCCGTCACGTTGTATGTGAACGGCACGCCCGTTTCCGGCAACTTCCCATACGGCCCCGACCTGCATTCGCTCAACCTCGCCCTTGGTGCCACGGACTACCCCGGCCGGTTCTTCAACGGGATGATCGACGAGGTGCGCATCTGGGACCGGACGTTCACAGCGGGCCAAATCCTGAGCCACATGCGCCGCACGTTCGCCAGCACCGAACCCAATCTGATGGCGTACTACACGTTTGACGACGGCACCGGTTCCGACACCAGCACGAACTGGAACGAGCTCACCTTCCAAGGGGGAGCCGACGTCGGGGCCCAAGCGCTGACGTCCTTCGGCGAATACGTGACGACCGTGCCCTCGCCTTCCGCGTTCACGATCACCAACGTGGCCAACCAGCACCCCTATCGGTTCCTCGCCTATCGCGACTCCGACGGCAACGGGGTGCGGGATTCCTGGGAGGCCGTTGGCACCTACGCCGGCGGCGAGGTCCTGCTGACCGACGCCCTCAGCGGCATTACCATCACGCTCACGGACCCGATCAGCGACAGCGACGGCGATGGACTCACGGACTACTACGAACATTACATCTCGCTGACCGACCCTGAGGAGGTGGACACCGACATGGACGGGGTGAACGACGGCGCCGAGGTCAATACCTATGGTACCAATCTCCTGGATCCGGACACCGACCACGACGGCCTCAACGACAGCCAGGAAATCAACACGCACCACACGAACCCGCTCCTCGCCGATTCCGACGGCGACCAGCTTCCCGATTACTTCGAAGTCCTGGTCTATCACACCACGCCGACCAACAGCGTCGATTTCGACGGAGACAGCTTCACCGACGGCGTGGAAGTGCTCAACGGTTCCGATCCGACCACCGCCGCTTCCTCCCTGGCAACCCTCAGCGGCACCCTTGCTTACAGCGGGCCCCAGACCGGCACCGTGTGGATTGCCGCGGCGCCGGTTGATTTCGCGAATCGCGTGCTGGATCTCAACGGGGCCAGCGCCCACGTCAATGTGGGCGATCGCCCGGCGCTCGACCTCAGCAGCGCGCTCACGATGGAGGCTTGGGTGAACCCGCGCGTGGCTTCCGGGGATCACCCGGTCCTTGCCAAGGAAGGGGGCGGCGGCGGCCAGGCCTACTGGTTCGGCTTGTCTCAGAACCGATTCGGCCTCCTGCTCGGCAACGGCAGCGGTTGGGGCTTGTGGGCGCGCTCCAGCGGCCTCGTGTCCACGGGCCAGTGGACGCATCTGGCGGTGACCTGGGACGGCGCGAACTGGGCCTGCTACCAGAACGGCGCCCTCGTCGGCACCGGCGCCTACGCCGGCACACTCCCGAATTCCGCCGCGCGGCTGCAGATCGGTCAGAACTCCGAATTCGCGAGCACCCACTTCAACGGTTTCGTGGATGAAGTGCGGATCTGGCGGCGCGCGTTGACCGGCGACGAAATCCGCGCCGGTCTGCTCCGCAAGCTCACCGGAGCCGAAGCGGACCTCGTGGGCTTGTGGAACTTCGACGAAAGCACCGCGGCGGACCTCTCGGTGTTCGCGCAGCACGGCACCTTCCAGTCGGGCGCGGTCGCGGCGGAGATGGCGCTGCCAGGGTATCCGTCGATCCGGGCGAGTCGTGCAGGCCCCGGGCCATTCACCATCGCGAACGTGCCCACCGGCGGGGACTACGTGCTGACCGCCTTCCTCGACACCAGCGATGAAACACTTCCCAATCCGGAGGAACCCCAAGGCGCGTATGGCCTCAACCCGGTCACCGCCACCGCCCCGGGCGTGGCCAACCTGAATGTGACGCTCGGAGGCTGCGACTTCGGCACCGTGTATGCCACGGACTTCGAGTCCGGCGCTGACGCCGCGTGGTCCGTGCCGACACTCAGCAGCAACGCCGCGTTCACCAGCTTCCTCGGCCGGTTCGGCAACCAGGGCGTTACGCTCACGCTCAGCGACCTGCCCTCGCACGAGTTCATCCGCCTCAACTTCGACCTCGACGTCATCGATTCTTGGGACGCGGGCAGCGACACGTTCGGTCTCTCACTCCCCAGGGTCTCCCCGGCGTCCTCCGATTCCCGATCCGCTTCGGCCAGCCGGTCCAGGCCGGCACGTTCACGCTCGCCGATGTATCGTTGACGCTTTGGGGCAGCGAAGTGACACCGCTGGCCTTCACACCTCGGAACGCCGGGGCTTGGGATCTCGACGTCGCGCCCAACAACGGCACCTACGTCCTTCGTATCGGGCCGGCGATCCAGTCGCAATTCGGCGGTGGCTTCGACCAGGACGGTGACGGCATCGCGCTCGAGCCGACCGACGACGTTTACGATAGTACCTTTGTCGTGGTCTTCCAGCCGGACCTCCAGATCCGACGCACGGTGGACTATTTTTTCCTCGGCGAGCATCTCTACGACGCGAATGCCGGCGACCAGGGCAAGGTGACCGAGGCGGCTGCCGGGCGGACATCCATCTTCTATCTCCGCCTGGTCAATGACGGAACCCTTCGCGACCAGGTCACCGTCACGGCGACCGCGCCGGGCGCGGGCTGGACCGCGGCCTGTTATGACGCGGTGGATGGCGGGACCGATATCTGGGCTTCGATCAGCGGCGCCGGTTGGGACCTGACGCTGGAGCCGGGGCAACGGGTGGACTTGCGTCTGGAGTTGACCTCCAGCGGAACGCTGCCCGAGGGTTCGACCGCGGAGGTTCTGGTGCGCGCCATTTCGCACACGCGCGCCAGCGCCGCGGATGCGGTGAAAGCGACGGTGCACGTGCCGGCGGCGAGTGCCACCGCCACCGGGTTCACGTACGAGTATAACGAAGACTTCGAGCGCGGCGTGATGGTTGGATTGCACTCCGTGGACGGTATGCTCGAATGGTCCGGCGCCCAGGCCACCCTGCCGTTCCTCTGGGTTCCGAACGACCAGAACGGCACGGTCTCGAAGGTGGATGTTCGGACCGGCCGCGAGTTGGCCCGCTATCGCGTGGCTCCGCCGTCCATTTACGCCAACCCGTCTCGCACGACCGTGGATCAATACGGCAGTTGCTGGGTTGGGAACCGGCAGAGCGCGACCGTGGTGAAGATCGGTCTGTTCGAGGCGGGCCAATACGAGGACCGCAATCACAACGGGGTCATCGACACGTCGCGCGATCTCAACAACGACGGCAGCATCACGGGCACCGAGGAACTCCCGTGGGGCCAGGACGAATGTGTCCTGCGGGAGGTCGCCCTGATCCCTGGTAACCTGGGCACCTATGTGCCCGGCACCTATACCGGCTCGTACGCCAACGACTACTGGAATCCTGGCCCGCGGTGCCTGGCGATCGACCAGCAGAACAATTTATGGGCTGGCGCCTACGGTTCCATGAAGTACTACTACATCGATGGCCTCACCGGGACCCTCCTGCGCACCGTGGACCTCGCGCCGCTCGGCCATTGCCCCTACGGCGCCGTGATCGATGCCAACGGCATCCTCTGGTCCGCGAGCTGGACTCAGCCGCCGGGCGACGGAAACCTGCTGCGGCTGGATCCCGCGACAGACGCCATTTCGGAAATTGACCTGGATCTGCCTGACGTGCCGCTACCGACCTACGGACTGGGTCTGGACACGGGGGGCCACCTGTTCGTCGCCAACATGTGGCGCTTGGGCCTCAGCCGGATTGACGTGAATACCGGAACCATCGATTGGCAGAAGACGCGCAGTACCGATGGGAGCACCGAGTCCGCCACCGGCGTGGCGGTGACCGAGGACGGCGACGTCTGGGTTGCCAGCACCGGGTACGGCAACGTCGATCGCTATTCCAACGACGGCGTATTCAAGGCGAGCATCCCCGTCGGCAGCCCGCGCGGCGTCGCCGTGGACGCGGAAGGTTACGTGTGGGCGCTGAATCGCTACGACCAGTTCATCCACCGCATCGATCCGGCGAACAACACCGTGGTCCTCTCGAAACAACTGGGCGGCAGCAGTCACTACGGGTACAGCGACATGACCGGCTTCATCCTCGGCCGGATCACGTCCCGCCGCGGCACCTGGAATGTCATCCATGATTCCGGCCTCCTGAACGCGCCGTGGGGCCGGGTCACCTGGATCGAAACGCGGCCACCCGGCACGTCGGTGCAGGTCGAGGCCCGGAGTTCCAACGACCGCCAGTTGTGGTCAGGCTGGGAAACGGTGGCAAATGATCGCGACCTCTCCGCCACACCGCCCGGGCGTTACGTGGAGGTGCAGGTCACGCTGCAGGCGCAGCCAAGCGGCACGGACCTGCCCACGGTGGACCGGCTGACCATCACCCCGGTGGCGGACAGCGACGGCGACGGGCTGCCGGACGACTGGGAGCAGACCTATTTCGGTTCGCCGACCGCCGGCGTGGCCACCGCCGACCCTGATGGCGACCGGATGAGCAACTGGCAGGAGTATGTGGCCGGCACCGTTCCCACCAACCGTACTTCCGTGCTGGTCCTCTATGCTCCCGTTTCGCTGGACCCGATCAATCCGTTCGTGCTCAGTTGGTCGAGCGTGTCGAACCGCTTTTACTCGGTGTACGAATCCACGGACCTGGAGCAGGGCTTCACACCGCGCGCCTTCCACCTGCCGGCGACGGCGCCGCTCAACTTCTGGACGAACAACACCGCTGAACCGGCGCATTTCTTCCGGATCCGGGTGGACTGACACAGCGCGGCTCGGAAGGTGGAGGGCGCAACCGCGGGGCGCACCGTCCCTGCGGTGGGCCCTCGGCCGGGTGGCCGTCACGGGGCGCAACAACCTGCCATGAGCGAGGGCGAAACCGAGGATAGAGTGGCTGGCGTGCTGCTCGGTCTGGCCGCAGGCGACCGAATCGGGGGACCTGTCCGCATGGCGCTCGCCCTTGCGGAAAGCCTGCGGGATCGGGGGGTGTTCGATCCGGAGGACATCGGCGCGCGCTACCTCGCATGGTGGCGCGAGGGAGCTTTCGACACGGGGTCGACGGCCGGGCAGGTGTTCGAGTTGGGTGTCTCGGGTCTGACCCTGGACGAGGCAGCCTCTCGGGTGGATGAACTGGCGGGGGGCTTGACCGCCGGCTGCAACCCGGCCCATCGGAGCGCACCGCTGGCCATGCTGGCAGCCCTCGAGGATGCACGATTGCCTGAGGCGGCGAAGGCGGAGGCCTGCCTCACCCACCGGCACGCCCTCGCCGGTGATGTCGCAGCTGCAGTGGTCGCGCTCTGTCGTGCGCTGATTCGGGGCATGGCCTGGCGCGATACGCTGGATGTGGCGGCGTCGGATCGGCTCGCCGAAACCCGTGCTGCGCTCACGGACCGACGCGCGGAGGCCCTGTCGCGAGGCGGATTCGCCCCTGAAGTGCTCCGCGCGGCCGTCTCCTTCGTGGATACCTCGTCGTCGTTTTCTGCCGCGCTGGCGCGAGCCAGGGACTTTGCCGGGGCCGCCAACTACTGTCCGGTGCTCGTCGGCAGCCTGGGCGGGGCGCGTTGGGGGCGCGACGCGATTGACGAGCTCGAGCTGGCGCACCATTCGAGCGTGCTTTCAAGGTTGCGGTCAGTGGCTCTCGATCTCGCGCGCGGTTGGTTGGCGTCCGGCGGGGATCACCAGAGCGGGCGGGAATGAACGGGCCCACGCGAAGCGATGGCTTCGGTGCGGAGGCAACCCGCGGACGCCTGCACTCCGTGGGGGAAAGGCCGCTGGCCCGTTTCAGGGGTTTACTGGCCGGGCACTAATCTCCAGTTTCGTGCCCTCGCCCACCACCGCCTGGCCCTGGATGCGAAGCAAGGGTACGAGCTGGCTCCGCGTGGGTTGAGGAGCGGAAGTCGCGGCGGGCCCGGTCGGGGCCAATCTCAGGGGCGCCACCTGACCGCCACTCACGCCACCCACCGCCGGCGCATTCGTCCCCGTGACCAATTCGCCCGCGAAGACCACCCGTTCGTTCAGGCTGAGGTTCGTGCCGACCGCGACGAACCGCCACGGCATGGTGGCCGTCGGCTCCGCTCGCTCCAGCTCCTGCTCGCGGATCGTGAAGTCGGCCGCCGGCTGCTGTGTCGGTTGTTGCTGGATCTCGGTGCCCTTCGTTTCGCCGAACGCGGCTTGCCGGGCGGAGGCCTGACCCAGGGTGCCCCGATACACCGAGCCGTCGGCGTCCTCGATCTCGACCTCGAGCCCGCGCTGGCGGAGTTGGAAAGACCGGAGCACGGGCGGCGGGGCCGGCGAGTTGAAGTTGCGCCGGTACGACTCCACTTGTACGAACCGCTGGGTAGCCTGGACCTTGTCGGCGTCAGTGAACGCGAGCGCGTCGCTCTCCGCCTTGCTGCGTGCTGCGCTTCGTCGAGCCATCGAAGATGTTGGGGCCGCCAAGGCCGGACGGGATCGCGCAGACAGGGCAGAGGTCGGCGCCGGTTTCGCTTCCGGGGCACTCGCGATCCTCGTCGGCGCGGCGTCAGCGGTGACGCGTTTCTCCAGCGGTTCCCTCGCTGCTGCCGTTTCCTCGAGGCGAGTCGCCCCGCCCGGGTCAGGCGCGGGCCGCTTCTCGGCTGTCTCGCGAGTCGGTGCCGGTCGCAGACCGTAGCGACGCTGCATCAACTGCGCAGGGGAAACCTCCGTCAGCGCGCGGACCGCCGGTGCCGTGGGCGCGACCGGTTCAGCGGCGTCCTTCAGCTTCACCAGCTCGGGCGCAGCCTCGGCTCCGACACGAACTTCGGCGTCGACCGACGAAACGCCCCGAGTCACGGACTTGAACGCGGCAACTCTGTCTCGTTCCGTCCCGACTTCCGACGCGGGTGTCGCCGCAGGCGCCGGCATCGACGCCGTCGGCGCGTCCAACGGCGCCGAGGCTTTGGCCATTTGATACTTCGCCTTGGTCGTGGAGGGCGTGAGCTGGAGCACCGCGAAGACGCCGACGACGCCGATGACTCCCGCCACCGCGAGCCGGGGCCAAAGCCATTTGAGCCAGGCGCGGTCCGGCTGCGATCGCGTCTCACCGCGACCGAGTGCCCGGGCGACCTCGTCCTGGAGCAGCCGGCGGTTGACGGGATGCAGCTCGAACGGCGGGCTGGCCTCGGCGCGGCGCTGGTCCGCGTAGGCTTTCAGCTCGGCTTCGATTCGTCTGGTCGGTTCGTTGGGCATCCGGTCAGCAGGTTAGACGGAAGACGGCGCGGTTTTCTCCCGGCCCAGGACCGCCTGGCCCACCGCTTCCAGCCGATCCAGGCATTTGCTGAGCCGCGAGCTGACGGTTTTCACGTTCAGCCGAAGGGTCAGGGCGATTTCGTCGTAGCTCAGGTCGCCGAAGTAGCGCAGTTCGAGGATCTCGCGGCAGGGTTCGCCCAGCTCATCCAGGGCAGCCCGCAGGAAGGCGCGGCGTTCGGCGCTGAGCAGCCCGGCGTCCGGCCCTGGCGCCGGGCAGGGAGGATCGAGCACAAGGCCGGTCTCCGGGTCTTCGGCCTGGAGCGAGAGCGGCGTCTGGCCGCCGCCCCGCTTGGCAGCGTGCTGACGTTCGCGGTAATCGTGCGCCTTGTTCACCGCCACGCGAAACAGCCAGGTCTGGAACTGGCTCCGGCCGTTGAACGAATCCAGGTTCCGAATCACCGACAGGAACGTCTCCTGGCAGATCTCTTCGACATCCTCGCGAGAGAAGCCGGGGCCCAGTTGAAACACGAAGCGCCCGGCGGGGGCGTAGTGAAGATCGAACAACTCATCCCAAGCCTGCGCCTCGCCACGACGGCATCGCACGATCAACTCCGCTTCCGGACCGGGGTCCATGTCGGCGCCAATCTAGGGCACAGCGTGCCGGTTGACCAGCCCCCTCCGGTAAGGTGTCAGTTCCTAGTTTCTAACACTTGACGGCCTTGGCGGGTCTGGCCAACCTCCCGGCGCATGGGTCGTAAGCTGCGCGTCCAATATCCGGGAGCCCTTTATCACGTGATGAACCGGGGTGACCGGCGCGAGGCCATTTTCCACGATGCTCTGGACCGGCAGCGTTTCCTCCAAACTCTGGGCGAAGCCTGCGCCAAAACCGATTGGCAGGTTCACGCCTGGTGCCTGATGGGAAACCATTTTCATCTCGTGATCGAGACGCCGCAGCCCAATCTGGTGATCGGGATGAAATGGTTGCTGGGCACTTACACCAGCCGGTTCAACCGGCGGCACCAGATCTGTGGGCATTTGTTCAGCGGACGCTACAGGGCGCTGGTGGTGGACGGCAGCGGCAACGGCTATCTCAAGACCGTGTGTGATTACGTCCACCTGAATCCGGTGCGGGCCAGACTGCTCCCGCCCGACGAAACGTTGCGCGCCTTCGGCTGGAGCAGCTTCCCGGAATACCTGAAAGCGCCCGGTCGGCGTCCGCCCTGGCTGCGGGTGGACCGGCTCCTGGGCGAAACGGGGATTGCTCGGGACACGGCGGCGGGGCGGCGGCAGTTTGAGTTGCGGCTGGAGGAACGGCGGGCGCAGGAGGGCGGCAGGGACTGGCGAGCGATCCGGCGGGGCTGGTGTCTGGGGAACGAGTGTTTCCGGCACGAACTGCTCGAACAGATGGACGGTCGGATGGGCGAGCATCATTACGGAGAGGAACGGCGGGAAGGTGCACAAGCCAAGGCCGAACGGCTGGTGCGTGAAGGGCTGCGAGCGGCCCGGTGGAGGGAGCGTGACTTGGGGTCGCGGCGGAAGTCCGACCCGGTGAAGGTTCGGCTGGCCGCCCAGTTGCGGCGGGAGACAACCATGACCCTCAAATGGATTGCCGAGCGGCTGCAGATGGGAGCCTGGACCCACCTGAACAAACGCCTGTACGAGCAGCGCAAGGCAGATGGAGAAGCCAGGAGTTGAACAAACTAGGAACTGACACCTTCTGCACCTTCTGTGCATAAGGTGTCGGTGGGGGTAGGGCGCGTGTCCCCACCGCGCCGTTGGGTCATACCCTCACCCAGCGCGGCGGACTGAGGACAGTCCCCTACCCCAGAGCGGAACCGCCAACCTCGGGATGCACCGCCTTGAAGGAGCCAGCGCGTGAAGAAGGCCCTTCCGAAAAGCGTGAGCGCATTTTCCCGCGGCGCTGCAGCGCCCCGGGCCTTCCGTCTAACTGGCCGAATGAATGGAGACGGTTTTTCGCCTGGATCACCTGGAGGAAGCCGGCGGTGTTCGCGCCAGACAATTCTTTTACAGTCTCTTTACCCGCCCCTGACACATCGTGCGCCGAGATGCGCTTTAGTGTTCTCCGATGAACGCAGTTTGGCCCCAGTCGTCTCCTAGAACCCCCATCGGAGGATCCCATGCGAACCTTGATTCCCCTGACGCTCTGCCTGCTCGTGCCCGCGGCGCTTCACACCGCCGGTGTGGCTTCGGTCAAAGAACCTTCACCCTCCACGGTGACGGTCAACGCCGCACGGTATGACGGCAAACTGGCCGGGCACGAAGCACGATTCACCATCCATCTCGACATCGAGTCCTCTGGCAACGACGAAACCCGCCTCACCCTCTTTGAAGGTGAGCTGGCCATCCTGCCGGCGAAGTTGCCGTCGGGTCTCCGGCTCGCGCGGGAGGGAAACCAATATCAGCTCATCGTGGCGCGCAGCGGTCGGTACCAACTCACGCTCGATCTGGTCGCGAAAGTCACGCGCGCCGAACCCTGGAACCAGGTGTCCTTCACCGGACCAGCAGCCGGCATCGCATCGGTCGTGGCGGAAGCCACAGGTCCGGGCATGGAAGTGCAGTTGTTGTGCGGCATCCCGGACGCGGGCTCGGCTCCGTCGGACCCGGCGGCCTCAACGCGCAACGTCGTCCGCGGCCTGCTGGGGTCGGAACGCACCGTGGCAGTCCGCTGGCAAAGCAAAGCGGCTGAAGCGGCCCGGAAGGCGCTGGCCAACTGCGAGACGACCGCCACGGTTAAGTTCACACCCGGCGTCATTCAGTTCGCCACCGAACTCCGCTACGAAATCCTGCAAGGAGCGCTCCCGGAGTTCACCGTGGTCCTGCCGCCCGAACACGCCTTGACGCGCGTGGAAGGGGAACAGATTCGCGATTGGCAGATCACCACGGTGGAGGGCCGGCCGACGCTCAAGGTCGAGCTGATCAAGCCGGTGGAGAAGGCCTACTCGCTGCGCCTCGCTTCCGAGCAAGCCATCGAGGGTCTGCCCTTCACAGGCGCACTCGGTCTGCCACAACCGCAGGACGTGGACCGCGAGTCGGGCCGGCTCACGCTGCGGGTCGAGGACGTGATGATGGAGACCCCGGCAGCTACCGGTCTGCGACAGATCAACGCCCCGGAAGGCGCGCTCGCCGCCTATCGGTTCTACGGCCGCGCCCCGGCCCTCGAGGTCCATCTGCGGTGGCTCGAACCGGTCATCCACACCACGGACCGCGTCACCGTCCGGGTCGAGGACGCGCGGCTCCAGATCCTGCACGCCCTGACCCTCAACGTGGAGAAGGCGGGCATCTACGTGGCCGAGTTGTCGCCAGTCCAGGACTTCCTCGTGACCGAAGTGAAGGGTGAGGGCATCGCCGATTGGAGCGCCCGCGACGGCAAGTTGACGGTCAATTTCCAAAGCCGCGTGCTCGGCGCCCGCACGATCGAGGTGCACCTGGAGAAAACGCACGCCGAACTGCCGCCGACATTCACCGTCGCACCTTTGCGCCTGGTGTCAGCCGTGAAGGAAACCGCGCAGATCGGCGCCGCGGCGGCGCCCGGCATCCAGCTCAAGACCGCCCGGCTCAGCGGCGTCCGCGAAATACCCATCGCCCGCCTGGAGCGGCACGCGGACGAGTTGCTGGCATTCACGGCCGACCAGCCGGATTGGACGCTCCAGCTCGCCGCCGAACAGCTCCCGCCCCGGACCATCGCCGACATCTTCAACCTCATCACCATCGGCGACGGCTTCGTCGGCGGCAGCGCAACCATTCGCTACGTGGTCATCAATCAAGGCGTGCAGGAGTTCCGCGTGAGTCTGCCCGCGCGCTGGAAGAACGTCGATTTCACCGGGCCGAACCTCCGGCGCAAGGAGCTGTCGCCGCCGCCAGCCGCGAACGCCGACACGAACTTCGTCACCTGGAGCATCGTCCTGCAGGACAAGGCCTGGGGCGGCTACACGCTGGTGGTGACCTACGACGAAGCCTTCGATCCGCATCAGGCGACCCTCCAATTGGGCGGTCTGCATGCGCTCGCGGTCGAGCGCGAAACCGGCACGGTGGCGGTGACGAGTGCGGCTGGTCTCCAGTTGCGCGCGACGCGGGCGGGCGGGCCGCTGCGGCGGATCGATGAGACCGAGTTGGCGGCCAGCGACCGCGCCCTGATCACCCGCTCCGTGCTCCTGGCCTACCGTTACGGTTCCGCGGATCCGTACGACCTGGCGGTGGAGGTCACCCGTTTCCCCGCACAAGCAGTGCTGGAAGCCGTGGCCGACCGGGTGCAACTGACCACCGTGCTGACCGAGGCGGGGCAGATGCTCACCCAGGCCTCCTTCATGGTGAAGAACAACGAGAAACAGTTTCAGCGGTTCATCCTCCCGAAGGGCGCCGAGTTCTGGTCGGTCTACGTGGACGGCCAGCCGGCGAAGGCGGAACAGCAAGCCGACGCGCTGCTGGTGCCGCTGCCGCGGGGTGAGGACCGCGACCGGGCCTTCGCCGTGGAAGTTGTTTATGCGCAGAAGATGGATCCGCTCGGGTCACTGCGGCCGCGTGACATCGCCCTGTCGGCGCCCAAGACCGATGATCTGCAGACCACCTACGCCGAATGGGAACTCTTCGTGCCGGGCACCCATCACCTGCGACACTTCGGTGGCAACATGACCGTCGCCGAAGGCACCACCTACGGTCTGCGCGACGCCTTCCGGGAGTTCGCCGAGGTGTATCGCGATGCCTGGAGTCGGGGTGCTGGCGTGTTGGCCGGGCTGGTCGTGCTGGGCATGGTGGTCTTGCTGGTCGTGAGCGCCGTTCGGCATCGGCGGCTTGTGGACCTTTTGGTCGTCGTAGCCGTTCTGGCCGTCTTGGGCGGAATGCTTCTGCCCAGCCTGGCCAAGGCCAAGGCCCGGGCGCAGCGAGTCAGTGCCGTGAACAATCTCAAACAGATCGGGCTGGCTCTCCGCATCTACTACAATGACAATAGCGAGCGTCCTTACCCGGCAAACCTCGATCACTTGCGCGCAGAACTCGGTTCGGAGCAGGTGCTGATCGATCCCGTCAGCGGACAACAGTTCATTTACGTGGGCGCCGGCAAGAGCGACACCGAACCGACCGCCGTGGTGGCCTACTCGCCCACCGATGTGGGCGGCCGAGCCGTGCTGTTTGCCGACGGCAGCGTTCAGCAGATGACGGAGGCCCGGTTCGTGGAAGCGATGCGTCTGAGCGGGCAATTGGCGCAGACGACGTCAACTCCGACGCAGGGTGTGGCTGCGGGTGCGGTGCCAGGGTTTCAAGCCCGACCGGAGCTGCCGGGTCTTCGCCCGCTTCGGATCGACCTGCCGCGGCGCGGCGCCCGGTTCGTCTTCACGAAGGTGCTCAACGTCGGCCAGAACCCGTTGGCCATCGAAGCCTGGGTGGTCACGACGAAAACGTGGAACCGGATGCGTAGCGCGTTACAGGTTGCACTCTTCCTCGGCGGCCTGTTCCTGCTGTGGCGGCAACTGCGCCGGCCCGTGCCACGCAGCCTGATCGTCGCGCTGGCGCTGGGGCTCGTTCTGGGAGGCATCGGCAGCCTGCTCCTCGCCGAGCGCGCGCTGGGCCTGGCGCTCGTGATCGTCGTGTCGCTGGTCGCGCTGGGTGCAGTGATTCTCATCGGCCGGCGGCTGTGGCAGCGGCGCGCCGCGCGCCGCCACGTGGAAGCTGCGGACAGCGCGACGCCAACCGAGAGCGCCGGCGCTTCGCCGGTGACTCCGCTCATCGCGTTGTTCATCCTCCTGTCGATCGGCCAAGTTTGGGCCACGGACGCGTCCTCAGTTGCACGGCCCGTGACTCCCGCGAACCCAGTGTCGTCTGCGAGTCTATTGGAACAAGGTAGAGCGAATCGTCCCGATGAGCCGCGTTCGGTGGTTCCGTCTCGGAATCGGCTCGGCGGGGACGCCTCGCCCTACCCAACGCCCAGCGTTCAAACAGGCTCTGAGCCGGTTTCGATTCTCTCCGCCGAGTATTCGGGCACGGTCCATGAGCGGGTGGCCCAGGTCGAGGCGGTGATTACCTTGTCGGCGGGCAAACCGGGGCAGGTGGTGCCGCTGTTCGGCGAGGACGTCGCGGTCGAGGCGTTCTCGGCCACGCCCCGCACGGTGCGGCTTGTGCGCGAAGGGAAGTGCGTCGCGGTGCGATTGCCGAAGGCCGGTCCGGCGACGGTGCGGGTGAAGTTCCTGGTCAAGCTCGAGGGCGATGTGACGCGGCGGCGACTCGCGTTCGGCGTTCCGCCTGCACTGTCCAGCCGCGTGACGCTCACGGTCCAGGAGCCCAAGGCCGTCGTGGAGTTCCCCACGGCGGTGTCTCATCACAGTTCCACGGCCCAGGAGCAGACCCGCATCGAAGCCGTCCTGGGCGCAGTGGACCGGGTCGAGCTCGCCTGGACGCCGCGGGTGAAACGCGCCGTCGAGATCGCGGCGACCGTGTTTTGCCAGAGCGCCACGCTGACGACCTTCAGCAGCGGAGTCTTGAACCTGCGGTCGCAGCTCGAATACCAGGTCACTCAGGGTGAACTCCGCGAAGCGCGCGTGCGACTGCCGGCTGGACACCGGCTGCTGCGCGTCGAGGGCGAGCATCTCCGCACCTGGCAAATCAAGGCCGGCACCAACAGCGAGCCGGCGGCTGGGTCGGAGCAGATCCTCACGGTCGAGTTGATCAAGGGTGTCTCGCCGAGCTACCGATTGACCGTTGAGACCGAGCGGGCACTCGATCCGCCGTCTTCCTCAGTCGCCGTCGAACTCCCGCACGCGCTCGGCGTCAAA
>Ga0315286_10003321_pt1 | contig 15190 bp, 15 predicted proteins | sample YL17G10_0_MG_FD_205038 | JGI IMG/M metagenome (GOLD analysis project Ga0315286, IMG submission 205038) | Sediment microbial communities from Yellowstone Lake, YNP, Wyoming, USA - YL17G10_0 | ecosystem: Environmental > Aquatic > Freshwater > Lake > Sediment | place: USA: Wyoming | collected...
CTCACCATCAACCCAGACACCGCGCCGTTCAGCATCCAGGGATGCCCGTTCGTCGAGTACGTGGGGACGTTCGTGATGACCATCCACGAATAGTCGCCAGCTCCTTCTTGCGTGTACGAAGCGCATCCGCTCACCTCCGTGCACAGCGAGTACCCCATTGTGGACTGGGGATGCGGAGGAGAAGGTTCTCTCCCGCTGTCGCGAGCTTGACAGGGTGCGGGCGCAGGTGGAAGCTCCGGTGGCCATGGTTGACCGAGGCCCCGGGGCGCAGCAGTACAGCGCCGAGGAGATCCTGCGTGACGGTAGCTCGATCCGCGTCCGGGCGATCCGGCCGGACGATAAGCAGCGGCTCGCCGATCACTTCAATCAGTTGAGTGCGCAGTCGGTGTACTTCCGCTTCTTTCGCTCGAAGAAGCGACTGACCGAGCAAGAGCTGGTGCAGTTCACGGAGATCGATTTCGTTCGCAACGTCGGTCTGGTGGCCACGCTGGGACAGGGTGACGAGGAGCGGATCATCGGTGTCGGGCGTTACGCCCTCCTTCCCGGCGGCTCCCTGAGCCGGGCGGAGGTCGCCTTCGCCGTTGCCGACGGTTACCAAGGCCGGGGCGTTGGGACCATCCTGCTGGAGCACCTGGCGCCGATCGCGCGCGCCACCGGCATCACGGAGTTCGAAGCCGACGTGCTGGGTGAGAACAACCGGATGTTGGACATGTTTGCGCGGAGCGGTTTCGTCGTGCAGCGGTCGATCGAGGACGGCGTCTTCCACGTAACCTTTCCAACTGAAGAGACGGAGGAGTTCCTCGAGGCCAGTCTCACGCGCGAGCGCATCGCTGCGGCGCAGAGCATTCGCACCTTTCTCAATCCCACCTCCGTGGCCATTGTCGGCGCCTCTGATCGTCCCGGGACGATCGGGGCGGCCTTGATGCGGAACGTGAAGCGCTATGGCTTCACCGGAGCGATCTACCCGATCAATCCGCACGAAACCGAGATTCAAGGCACGCGTGCATACCCGAGCATCGGTGCGGTCCCGGCGCGCGTCGATCTCGCCATCATTGCGGTGCCGGCGGCGGCAGTGGAAGCGGTGGTGGCGGAGTGCGCGCGTGCTGGGGTGCGCGGCGTCGTTGTGATCTCGGCCGGCTTTGCGGAGCTATCCGACGCCGGGCGTGCCGCTCAGAACCGCCTCAAGGAATTGGTCCGCGCCTCGGGAATGCGCATGGTGGGTCCCAACTGCATGGGACTGGTGAACACCGATCCCGCCGTGTCGCTCAACGGCACCTTTGCGCCGAGCTGGGCTCCGGCGGGCAATATCGGCATGCTGTCGCAGAGCGGCGCGCTCGGGATGGTGATTCTCGACTATGTGCGCACCTACAACATTGGGATTTCGACCTTCATTTCCGTCGGCAACAAGGCGGACGTGTCCGGCAACGACCTCTTGTGCTACTGGGCGGACGATCCCCGCACGCATGTCATCGTGTTGTACCTGGAGAGCTTCGGCAATCCGCGAAAGTTTGCCCGCATCGCTCCGGAAATTGCACGTCACAAACCGATCATTGCCGTCAAATCGGGGCGCTCAGCCGCTGGGACGCGTGCCGCGTCGAGTCACTCCGCGGCGCTGGCCAGTCTCGACGTGGCGGTGGATGCGTTGTTTGAGCAGGCAGGCGTGATTCGTACCAATACCCTCGAGGAGCTCTTCGATGTGGCGGCGCTCCTGTCGACACAGCCCGTGCCGCCCGGCCCGCGCGTCGGCGTGGTGACGAACGCCGGCGGCCCGGGGATATTGCTCGCGGATGCCTGTGAGGCGCGCGGCCTCAAGCTGCCCGAGTTGGCGCCGGAGACGCTGGCGGCGCTGCACGCTTTCCTGCCGGCGCAAGCCGGGCTCTCCAACCCGATCGACATGATCGCTACGGCAACCCCCGATCAATACATCCTCACCATGCAGGCGGTCGGAGCCGATCCGAACGTCGACTCACTCATTGTGATTTACATTCCACCGATCGGCGGCGCGTCGGAGGAGCTGGCGCTGGCGATTGCCGCCGGTGCCGGGACGGTTCCCGCGCACAAGCCGGTGCTGGCCGTCTTCTTTTCCTCGAAAGGCGCGCCAGCGATTCTCGGCACCGGCCCGCGCGGCAATCTCCCGTCCTATAGTTTTCCCGAGAACGCGGCGCAGGCGCTGGCGGCGGCCGAACGGTACGGGCGCTGGCGTACACGCGCGCCGGGCACGCCGCTCACCTTGAACCGCTTCGCACAGGAGATGGTCCGTGCCGTGATCGATCGGGTGCTGGCCGCCGACAACCGGCCGCAATGGCTGTTGCCGCGAGATTGTGCCAGCCTCCTGCGCGCCGCCGGGATCGAGCTGGCTGCCGCCGAAATGACCGCAGTGGCCGACGCTGCGGCGACCGCGGAACGCCTGGGCTATCCGCTCGTGGCGAAGGCGATCGCGCCGAGCGTGGTGCACAAGAGCGACGTGGGAGGCGTGATCATGGGGCTGGAATCGGCGATCGCCGTGGCGGCCGCCGCGCAGACGCTGGCTGAGCGCATGCGGGCGATCGGAGCTGACCTCGACGGTATTCTCCTGCAACGCCAGATTCCCGGTGGCATCGAGGCGCTGGTGGGTGTGACGACCGATCCGACGTTCGGGCCGCTGGTGGTCTGTGGCTTGGGCGGCGTGCTCGTCGAATTGCTGCGCGACGTGTCGTTCCGCCTGACGCCGGTCACGGATATCGATGCGGCGGAGATGATCAGCAAGCTGCGCTCGGCGAAACTCCTCGACGGCTACCGCGGCGGTCCACCGGGAGACCGTGAGGCGTTGGCCTCGGTCATCATGCGAATCTCGGCGCTCGTCGAAGTCGTCCCCGAGCTGCGTGAACTGGACCTCAACCCGGTCAAGGTGCTGGCTCCGGGCAAGGGTGCCATCGTCGTGGATGTCCGGATGCGCGTCGGGCCGGTTGCGCAGTGAGGCCGTGTCCCTCATCCTCAAGACGCTGATTTTCACCGTCCTTGTGCCCGGCATGGCGACGGTGGGTGTGCCGTACGTCCTGCTGTCGTCGGACCTGCAGTACTCATTGTCCGTTCCGCATCCGCTCGGGGGCGTGGGGGCGGTGCCCGTTCTCGTCGGCGTCGGCATCTACCTGTGGTGTGCTGCGGATTTCATCTTTGCGGGGCAGGGCACTCCGAATCCCGCCGACCCGCCGAAACTGCTCGTCTCGCGCGGGTTGTACAACTGGGTCAGGAATCCGATGTACGTCGGCATCGTGCTCATTCTTTTGGGTGAAGGATTGGTCTTCGATTCCCTCACGCTCATCGTCTATGCTGCTACGCTGTGGCTGCTCTTTCATCTGAGAGTGCTTTGGTACGAGGAGCGCAATCTCCGGGCGCAGTTCGGCGCTTCGTACGTGGAGTACTGCCGGCGCGTCCCACGCTGGATTCCATACCGGCGCCGAGTATGACGTCGGTCCGATCGCTGTGCTATGCTCGCCGCCCATGGCAACGACGCGGCATCGGGCAACGGATGAAGGGACGAACAAGACAATGAAGGCTTCCCTCGCGGCACGGCTGGCGGCCGTGGCCAATAGGTCGACGCTGCGCTTGACGCACTACGGCCGGAAGACCGGCAAGCCATACGAGGTCACCATCTGGTTTCTCGTCGATGGGGATACCGTCTACCTGGTGACCGCCAACGTACAGCGGCAATGGACGCGGAACGTGCAAGTGAAGCGACACGTCCTTTTGCGGGTGAACGGCGAGACCTTCGAGGGCGAGGCGCAGCGCATCAACAATGCGGCCGAGTCGAAGCGCGTCGACGAGCTGCTCATGCAGAAGTATTGGTACGTCCGCCCGCTGCTGTGGGTTGCTGATCTACTCGGCCTCTCCAAGAACCGCGGCGCGTTCCGCGTGCGGCTCGACGGCGGCAGCCGACGAGCGCAGCGGGGGTGATTCTCCGGCGGAGAGGTGCACCGCACCCGCCGGGTTCACGCATCACGGTGCTGGCCAGCGTCAGTGAACGCTTCCCGGCGCTCGCACCACGTCTGGTGAAGCGATGACGACTCCACCGGTGCGCTTGACGATCAGACCATATGAGGTCATAAGAAGGTCATGAAACGCGTGAAGGTCTCGGAGCTGAAGGCGAAGCTGAGTGGGTATCTGGCGGCCGTGCGGGCGGGCGAAACGGTGGTGGTCTGCGACCGCAACACGCCGATCGCGCAGCTCGTCCCGCTCGAGAAGGAGGCGGACGACTTCGTCATCGAAGAGCCGATCCTGCCGCGCAGTGCCCTGCAACACCTGCCCGTGCCGCGCGTGCGCCGCAAGGTCGATGTCGTCGCCATGCTGCGCCAAGACCGGGACCAGCGGTGATCGTCTACCTCGACACCAGTACGGTGCTCCGCGTCCTGCTCCGGCAACCCCATTCGTTAGGGGTATGGAACACCTGGGAGCGCGCCTATGCGAGCGAACTGCTCGGTGTCGAGGCGCGTCGCACCATCGATCGTTTCCGACTTGAGGGGATTTTCGACGATGCGGGGGTGGTGACGGCGCAGCAGGCGCTGGCGCGCGTGGAGGGCACACTGGTGCGCGTGCGGCTGACGCGGACGGTCCTGCAACGTGCCGGACAACCCATGGGCGTGGTGGTGAAGACGCTCGACGCGATTCACCTCGCCAGCGCGCTCCTGCTGCGCGAGCGCCACGGCATCGAGCTCCTCTTTGCCACCCATGATCGGCAGCAGGCGGCCGCAGCCCAGGCGATTGGGTTCGAGTGCATCGGCGTGTGAGCACGCACGCAGGATCGGTCGATGACGGCACGGCCCTCTGCGTTTGCTCGGAGGCTAGGGCTGGGCTAACATCCGTGCGGCCTGAAACGAAGGAGAGTGGGTGAAGGGCGTCATCTTGGCCGGAGGGCTCGGCAAACGGCTGTACCCGCTGACCCGCGTCACCAACAAGCATCTGTTGCCGGTGTTCGATCGGCCGATGATCTTCTACCCCATCCAGGCGCTGATCAACGCCGGTATCCAGGACATTCTGTTGGTTACGGGCGGCAACTACGCCGGCGATTTTCTCAAGCTCCTCGGGAACGGCAAGGAGTTTGGCTTGCAACACCTGAACTACACCTACCAGGAAGGCGAGGGGGGCATCGCGCACGCGCTGGCACTCGCCGAGCACTTCGCGGACGGTGGCAAGATCTGCGTGATCCTCGGCGACAACATCATCGAGCGGACCATCAGCACGGCGGTCCGCAAATTCGAACGACAAGTAAGCGGCGCCAAGATTCTGCTCAAGCGGGTACCGGATCCGAACCGCTTCGGCGTGCCGGTGCTGCGCCAGAACCGTGTGGTCCGCATCGAAGAGAAACCGAGGCGGCCGAAAAGCTCGTTCGCGGTGACCGGGATCTACATGTACGACGCCCAAGTGTTCGACATCATCCGCTCCCTGAAACCTTCAGGGCGCGGCGAGCTCGAGATCACCGACGTCAACAACGTCTATCTGGAACGGGGCCAACTGACGTATGAGATCCTGCGCGGCTGGTGGACCGATGCGGGGACATTCGAGTCCCTGCACCGCGCCAGCATTCTCGTGGCGCGCAGCGGAGCGAACAAGGTGGATTGAGTCATCGAGTCATTGAAAGATAAGTCAATGCATCAATCACGCAATCGTCAATCATGCAATTCGTCAGGTGCTTCGATAGACGATCAGTCCGTGGCTCGGATCGTACGGCGAGACGGCAACGGTGACGCGATCGCCGGGAATGACCTTGATGTGGAAACGGCGCATCCGGCCACTGATCTTGGCGAGAAACTGCTGGCCTTTCTCGGACTCGACGCGGAACTGCCCGCCGGCCATCACTTCCTTGACGATGCCTTCAATCTGGATCAAGTCTTCACGACTCACACATTACCTCCGTTCTTGTTCATCTCACTGTAGCGCCCGTGCTCGGGATCGCTGGCGGGAGCGTATAGCAGATCGGCGACGAGGCCACCACGCTTGCGCCGTGCTACGGTCGTTTGGTGGTCCCCTCTTCCGGCACCGACTGGTGCGTCAGGCGTCGGGCGGGCAGATCAGCGGGATGGCCTCCCGCTTGTTCCGGCGGTAGACGCGAAAGTCCTCGCGGTCGACCGTGATCACGCTGTGGCGGGGATGCAACTCGCTCATGCGGATGAGGCAGAGATCCGCAAGGTCCGGTTGCCGATCAGCAAACCGCTTGGCCAGCGCCGCAAGCTGGGGCACATGATCGCGGCAGTCGAACGCCAGGGTGATCAGGGCTTCCTCCAACATCGCCAGGACCAGCCGACCTTCCGCTGGAAACCCGTTTATCGTCCCTGCGACGGAGTACGTTTGTGTTGGCCTGACCGTCGCAGTGGGTGTTGGCGTGGGTTGCATTTCCGCCTCGTGCCCACAGCCCGCTGGGCATAGAATGAAAACCCCAACCGCTGCGAGCACGCGAAGGCTTGCTTTAGTCGTCGAGGTGGGCGCACGTCGAGCAGTGAACCCCAAGGCCGTTGCGCTCGCATACTCTCGGTCCATCCGGTTCGATCCTTCAATCGTGCCCTACCCGCGTAGCCGCCGAGCAGCGTCCTTCGCGAAGTAGGTGAGGATCATATCCGCTCCGGCGCGGCGGATGGCGATGAGCGTCTCCATCATCACGCGCTCCTCGTCCAACCAGCCGTTTTGCGCCGCCGCCTTGATCATCGCGTATTCGCCACTGACGTTGTATGCGGCCACCGGATATCCAAAGGCCTCCTTCACCCGCCAGATGAGATCTAGGTAGGCAAGCGCGGGCTTCACCATGACGATGTCCGCGCCCTCGCCGATGTCCAACTCCACTTCACGCAACGCTTCGTCGCCGTTGGGCGGATCCATTTGATACGATCGGCGGTCGCCGAACTGCGGCGTAGATTCCGCCGCCTCGCGAAACGGCCCGTAGAATCCGGAGGCAAATTTCGCCGCGTACGCCATGATGGGGATGTGATCGAAGCCTTCCTCGTCGAGGCTCTCGCGGATCGTGCCAATTCGTCCGTCCATCATGTCCGACGGCGCGACCATATCCGCACCGGCCCGGGCGTGCGCCAGCGCCTCTTTCGCGAGCAAGTCCAAGGTGGAATCGTTGTCCACATCGCCGTCGATGACGACACCACAGTGGCCATGATCGGTATACTCGCACAGGCAGACGTCGGTGATGAGCAGCAGATCGGGCACGCTCTTCTTGATGGCGCGCAGGGCCTGCGGGATGATGCCAGTTTCACTGTAGGCGCCGGAGCCCGCGCTGTCCTTCTTCTCGGGAATGCCGAACAGGATCACGGCGGGAATCCCGAGGTCGCAGATCGCTTTACATTCCTCAACCGCGCGGTCCACCGAGAGCTGTGCGATACCCGGCATACTGGCGACGGGTTTACTGACCCGCGTGCCCGGTACGACGAACAGCGGCATGATCAAGTTGTCGACGCTGAGCCGGGTCTCACGGATCATGCGACGGAAGTTCTCGTTCTTGCGCAACCGGCGGGGGCGATACTCAGGAAACTGCATGAGTCTCCTCCTGTTCCTCATGGTGAATCATTTCAACGTGTGGTCCGACCCCGCGTAGTGCCGCACGATTGCGTCGGCGAACGCCGGCACCGTGTACACCTGCGGCTGAATGGTCACCTGCATGCCGTAGCTGCGCGCAGTGTCCGCCGTGATCGGACCGATGCAGCCGATCGCGGCGTGTCGGAGCACGTCGCCGAGCTGTCCGTTAAAGATCTTCACAAAATTGTGCACGGTGCTCGAACTGGTGAACGTGATCAGGTCGGCTTGACCGCGCAGCAGGAGGTCACGCAACTCCTGCGGATTCGAGCGTGCGGGGACTGTGAGGTAGGTGACGACCTCTTCGACCAGCGCGCCGAGCGCTTGCAGTTGAATGGGCAACACCTCGCGCGCACCACCGGCGCGCGGCAGCAAGATGCGTTTCCCGGTGACCCCAATTTCGGCCATTGCCGCCACGACGCCCTCGGCGCGGTAGTCATCGGGCATCGCGTCAACTCGCACACAAAATGCCTGGACAGCCTTCGCGGTCTGCGGGCCGATGGCTGCAAACCGCGCGCGGTGCCACTCGCGGATATCGGCGCCGAGCGTCTGCAACCGCTCAAAAAAGAGGCGTACGCCGTTGGCGCTGGTGAAGATCACCCAATCGAACTCACTCGCGCGCCGAATGGCGTCGTCGAGCGCTGCGAGACACGCTGGCGGAATGGTCTCGATGGTCGGAAAGGCGATGACCTCGGCGCCCCACGCCTCGAGCAGCTCGGCGAACTCGCTCGCTTGCTCGCGCGGGCGGGTGATGACGATGCGTTTGCCGAACAGCGGCTTGCGCTCGAACCAGTTCAGTTTCTCGCGCAGCCTGACGACCTCGCCGACGATGGCGATGGCCGGTGGCTGAAGGCGACGGTCCTTGGCGAGCGCCGCAATCGTTGCGGCAGTGCCGACGAGCGTCTGTTGCTCGGCACGGGTTCCCCAGCGGATGAGGGCGACGGGCATGCTCGGGGCGAGGCCGCCCGCCATCAGTCTCTCCATGTTCGCGCCAAGCTGCTGGATGGTCATGAGGACCACGAGGGTGCTGCCGCTGCGCGCCAGGGCGTCCCAGTGGACGGCAGGTTCTCCCTTGTCCGGATACTCGTACCCGGTCGTGAAGATCACGTTCGAGGCAAAGTCGCGGTGGGTCAGCGGAATACCGGCATATGCCGGCACTGCAATGGCGGAGGACACGCCCGGCACGATTTCGAAGTCGATCCCCGCATCATGAAGCACTTCGGCTTCCTCTCCCCCACGGCCGAAAATGAACGGGTCGCCGCCCTTGAGGCGGACAACGACGCGCTCCTCGCGTGCATGCTCGAGGATGAGCCGATTGATCGTCGTTTGGTCGACACGGGAGCCGCCACCGTGTTTTCCGACGAGCAGCCGCAGCGCCTGTGGTGGGGCGTAATCGAGCAGCCGCGGGTTGGCGAGGTAGTCGTAGATGACCACGTCGGCCTGCTCGAGGCAGCGCTTGCCTTTCAACGTCAGCAGTCCGGGATCGCCGGGGCCCGCGCCGACGAGGTAGACCTTACCGGGCATGATGGGTGAAACGCGCTCCATGACGGCGGGTGCCGCACCGCCATCTGTAGCCGCAGCCTTCAGGCTGCGAAGGGGTTCGGGGGTTCACCCCCGTTCGGCTGGCGGCCCGCGCAGGCTGAAGCCTGCGGCTACACGGTACAGACACTAATTCACCCCCAGCGCCTGCAGGATTGCTGCGCCGCCGCGGGCGAGCAGGTCGTCCGCGAGATCCACGCCCATCGCTGCCCCCTGAGCGGGGCGTCCGGTGCGTTCGCCGCGGACAACGCGGCTGCCGTCGGGGCTGGCGATCAGCGCGCGCAGCGTCATCGACTCGCCGTGAATAGTCGCGTGCGCCGCGAGCGGCGTGCGGCACGAGCCGCCGACGCGATGCAGGAACGCGCGCTCCGCGGTGACCGCGACGCGCGTGCTCGGGTCGTCGAGGGCGGCGAGGATCGCGGCGGTTGAATCGTTGCGCGTCTCGATGGCGAGCGCCCCTTGGCCGATCGCCGGGACGAAGTCCTCGGGGTCAAGAAACGCTGCATCCGCACGGGTGATGCCGAGGCGCCGCAAGCCGGCCGCCGCCAACACAATGGCATCCACCTCCCCGGCATCGAGCTTGCGCAGTCGCGTGTCGACATTGCCGCGCAGTGGGATCACGTCGAGATCACGCCGCGCTGCCCGGCACAGAGCCATCCGCCGCAAGCTACTGGTCCCCAAGCGAGCGCCGTTGGGAAGCGCACGCAGGCCATTGCCGCCGCGGGCAATCAGCAGGTCGCGCGGATCCTCACGCGCCGGCACCGCCGCGACCACCAGGCCCGGGGCCAACTCATCGGGCACGTCTTTCATTGAATGGACGGCGCAGTCGATCGCCCGCGCGCTGAGCGCCTCTTCGATTTCCTTCACGAACAGGCCTTTGCCGCCGATCGCACTGAGTGGTTGATCGAGAAAGCGGTCGCCGCTCGTCGTGATCGTCACCAATTCGGCTGCGATATCCGATCGCGCTTCCTGCAGGCGGGCCTGCACCCAACGCGACTGCGTGAGGGCCAGCTTGCTGCCGCGCGTCCCGATGCGAATGAGGTGACTCACTGGTCGTCCGGCTCCTCGTCTTCAATATCGAACAGCTGCCGCGCGGCCGCCAGGTAGAAGGCTTCCCGTTGCCGGTCGTGTTGTTTGAGGTGCGTGAGCGGCGCATGCAGAATCTTGTTGGCGATCGCTGCCGTCATGGCCTCGAGCGCGGCGCGGGCATCGGGTGACAGATCACGCAAGCTCGCCAACGTCTTTTCCAGCTCCGCCTTGCGGATGCCTTCCACCTTGTCGCGCAAGGCAACGATGGTCGGGACGGCGTCGAGCGAGGTGAGCCATTTCCAGAATGTATCGACCTCCTCTTCGATGATGGTTTCGGCCTTCTGCGCCTCGCGGCTGCGCTCTTCTCGATTCACTTCGGCAACGCCTCCGAGGTCGTCGATATCGTACAGGTAGACGTTGTCGATGTCGTTGATGCTCGGATCGAAGTTGCGGGGTACGCTCATATCGATGAGAAACAGCGGCCGGTACTTGCGTTCGCGCAATACCTGATGGACCACGGCGGGGGTGAGCACGTACGTGTCGGCGGCGGTGGACCCGATGATCACGTCGGCGATGTGCAGGAAGCGAGGGAAGTCCTCGAAGGGCACCGGCATGCCGTGAAAATCGCGGGCGAGATCGACGGCGCGGTCAAAGGTGCGGTTAGTCACGATGATGCCGTGGATGCCTTGGGCGAGCAGATGCCGGGCGGCCAGCTCGCTCATCGTGCCCGCGCCGATGAGCATCGCCGTCTTGTCCTCCAAGTGGTCGAAGATCTTGCACGCCAGCTCGACGGCCGCAGCGCTCACTGAAACCGCACGCGTCGCCACGCCGGTTTCGGTGCGCACGCGTTTGGCGACACTGAAGGACTTGTGAAAGCAGCGATGCAACACGGTTCCGGCGCTCCCCAGGGCGGCGGCGCGCGCGTAGCAATCCTTCAGTTGCCCGAGAATCTGCGGCTCGCCGACCACCATGGAGTCGAGGCTGGCGGCGATGCGGAACAGATGTCGAACCGCTTCGCGGCCGCGGTAGACGGACAAGTGGTCGCTCAACTGATGCTGCGACAGCGAGGCATGGCCGGCGAGCAACCCCGTGAGTGTCTCCAGGGCGCAGTCGCCTTCCATCGTTGCGGCGACCAGCTCGACGCGGTTGCAGGTCGATACGATCACCCCTTCATCGATTGCCGGCAGCGTCGGCAACTGCCGCAGAGTCTGATCGTAGAGGCTATCACTGAAAGTGAGCTGTTCGCGGATTTCAACCGGGGCGCTGCGGTGGTTGACGCCGACGATGAGGATTTCGCGTTGCATCAACCGAAAGTACCGCCATGCTTTCCGGGGAAGACGAGATTCACGCTGAGAAACGAGGCGACGAGGACGGCGAAACCGACAATCGTCAATGCGGCTGCCTTACGGCCGCGCCACCCTACGCTGCGGGCGTGCAGCAGTACCGCGTACAGGAGCCACGTGACGGCCGAGCACACTTGCACGGGCTCCCAAGACCACAGCTCGCCCCACTCTTGTTTCGCCAGGAGCGAGCCGGTGAGGACACCCATCGTGAACAATACGAATCCCCAGGTTACAAATTGATGATTGAGGTTGTCGAGCGCTTCCAACGACGGCAGGCGACGGAACAAATCGCCCTTACGTTTTGCCTTGAGCTGTTTCTCCTGCACGAGGTAGAGCAGGCTCAGACAGAACGCAATGGCGAAGACCGCATAGCCGAGGAAGGCCGGGGCGACGTGCGCCGGCAGCCAGATGTTCTGCAGGCTTGGCGCCAGCGCGGCGCTCGGGGCATTCAAGGCGTACGATGAGAGCGTAAACAGAAACGCCAGCGGCGTGACCAATGCCCCAACGATCGTCAAGTTCGCTCGCAACGCTATGAGCAAGTACAGGCCGACCATCAAACAGGCAACGAACGACAACTCGTCTTGGAACGTCGTGATCGCATCGTAGCCAAGCATTACGGCGCGCACGGCCAGGGACGACGCGTGCAGGCCGAAGGCGCACGCCAGGAGAGCGAGTGCGGTGCGCCGGAACGCGTCACGCCCGGTCACGACGTGGCCGCTGAAGGTCGCCGTGGCCAGGAGGTAAAACGCCAAAGCCAGCGCTAGCAAGATGCCGCCCATTTCTTCAGGTCAGCTCCACACCCAACTCCGCCACGGAAACACCGTTGCCGACGGTCTGGGCGAGCAGACGATCGATATCGGCAATCCGATGCTCCCGCAGGTAGTCGAGCAGCGGTGATTCGACCAAGGCCGTGAAAATCCGCTGGCGGTCGGCGGCGGTCTGCGGCGGCGCCACCAGCCGTTCCCTCAGGCGACGCAGCAGCTGCAGCGCCAGAGCGTATTCGGGGCCAAACCGCGCTGCGAGCTGGCGACGCACCTGCCTTGCCAGCGCCGGGCTGGTACCGCTGGTGGAAACGGCGATCGTGAGGTCCCCCCGCTCGATCACGGCGGGGGCAATGAAATCGCAGAGGGTAGGGCGATCCACCACGTTCAACAAGACACCCAGCTCGTGGGCTTCGCGCACAACTTGGCTCTGAACTTCCTGGTCATCGGTGGCGGCAAAGACGAGGAAGAAGCCGCGCACATCACCTGGCGCATACGCCCGTGCCAGATGCGTCATCTTCCCCGCTGCGGCTAGGGCCTCCAGCGGCCCGCACAGCTCTGGGCTGATCACGGTGACGCGTGCACCCGCCGCGAGTAGACCATCGACCTTTTGTGCTGCCACGTTGCCCCCGCCGATCACGAGACATGACCGACCCGCGACCCGCAGGAACATCGGGTAGTACTTCATGCGCCGGATGGTAGCACCACAAATGGTCTGTGGTCTATGGTTTCTGATTCAAACCCCCAGAGCAAACCAAGAGCCGGGAACCTTCGATTGCTTCCTGCTGACTCATGAAATTCGGTTCCCCTCCTCCCTTGCCCACGTCAGGCTTGAAGGTTTCGATATATCGTTCGTCTGAAGGAAGGTAGTGGGGCGGTTCGTATGTGTCAAGTGAGCAGCGTTTTGCTTGAATTGGTCTCGGTCTTTCGAGTATAGAGACGAGGTCTCGGATGAAGATTTCGCCGCGCGACCTCATATGGGTCAATCTCGGATTACTGGCCTTGGCTGCGTATTGGGGCGCGTCCATGGTGAGCGCGGCCATCGCGGCCAGATTGACGGCATCGCCGGAGCTGCATTTGAGCCAGCCCCCGCCGCCTTTGGTGCGTGAGGCGCGGCGGCCGCAAACGTACTATGCGTCCATCTCGCAGCGTGACGTGTTCAATTCCGTCAAACAGCCAGTGGAGGCGCCGCCTGAACCGAAGGTAAGGGTTGAATGCAAATCCAAGCTGTGGGGCGTTGCGGTCCATGGCGACGGCTCGTCGTATTGCATCATCGAAGAGCCGTCGACACATAAGCAGGAGCTGTACGGCATCAATGAGAAGACCGTGAATTGCGGGACGGTCAAGCAGGTCGAGTGGGACCGGGTGATTCTCGATCATGATGGCCAAGAGGAAGTCCTGGAGCTAGCTTCAGTGCAAGGCACGCCGGGGCGCGGGCCTGGGATGGCCCCCGCTGTCGCGTTGAGCAACCAGCCAGCGGCGAATCCGCATATTCAGCAGGTGAGCGAAACGGAGTACAACATCGATCGCAGTGAGGTAGACCAGGCCCTGGACAACATGAACCAGCTGTTCACGCAAATCCGCGCCGTTCCGCACTTCGAGGGAGGCCAGTCCACGGGGTTCCGTCTCTTCGCGATCAGGCAGAACAGCATCTTCGATCAAATTGGGCTGCGCAATGGCGACATTATTCAAAGTGTCAATGGGATGGAGCTGAGCGATCCCAGCAAGGCCCTGGGCATGATCGGACAGCTCCGCGATTCAAATCAGCTGACTGTTCAAGTGCTGCGCAACAAAACGAACATGACCGTGAGTTACCGGATCCGGTAGGTCTCGCGACTGAGGGGTGGTATGCGGCAATCGGTGGTACGCCTTCTTGCCCTGGGCTGGGGAGTCCTGGGTTTCTGGTGTGGTGCGCAGGGCTTTGCCCTCGCCCAAGTCACGCCCCCGCAGGCACCGCCCGCGGTGGCGGCGCCCGCGGTGGCGGCACCCGCGGTGCGGCCGTCGGCGGATGCCCAAGGGAATCAGCGGCTCATCACAATGGATTTCCAGGACGTCGATCTCGGCGTCCTGGTGAAGTTCGTGAGCGAGATTACCGGGAAGAACTTCATCATTGATGAAAAGGTGCGGGGTAAGGTGACCATCATCTCCCCCTCCAAGATCTCCGTCGAGGAGGCGTACCTCGTCTTTCAATCGGTCCTGCAGGTCAAGGGATTCACCACGGTACCTGCCGGCTCGATCATCAAGATCGTTCCCTCGAAGGACGCCAAGAGCTCGACCATCGATACGGTCTTGCCCAGCAGGCAGCCGGCCCCGACCGACGAGTACATCACCCGCTTGATCCCGCTGAAGCATGTTGATGTCAACAACATGGTGACCATCCTCCAGCCCATGGTATCGCCCGATGGGTTGCTGGCCGCCTACTCCCTCAGCAACACCCTGATCGTGATTGATACGGCCGCACAGACAGATCGTTTGACCAAGATCCTCAGCCAACTCGATATCGAGGGGTTCGAACAGGGGATCGAGGTAGTGCGGCTCCACTACGCGTTCGCCACCGACATCGCGGCCCTCTTACAGCAGCTTCTGGAAGAGCAGGGTGGTGGTGGGGGGGCTGGTGGTCCGGCAACGCAGCCAGGCCAGGCGCCGGATGCTCGCCTGCGCCGGGGTACAGCGCCCCGCCCGGTAGGAGGGGGCGGCGCACCCGGAACGATCAGCGGCGGCACTACCCCGGAGCGGGCCTTCAAGATCATTCCCGATGAGCGGACCAACGCGTTGATTCTCCTGGCCGGGCCGCTGGAAATGCGGCGCATCAAAGATCTGATCACGCGGCTCGACGTGCCCCTGCCGCTCGGCACCGGCCGCATCCATGTGTATTACCTCAAATACGCCAATGCAATCGAGATGGTTGCGGTCTTAGGCTCGCTCGTTGGTGGCGGTGGCGGTGGTGGTGGCGGTGGTTTGGGAGGCCTAGGC
>Ga0315286_10003322_pt1 | contig 15190 bp, 17 predicted proteins | sample YL17G10_0_MG_FD_205038 | JGI IMG/M metagenome (GOLD analysis project Ga0315286, IMG submission 205038) | Sediment microbial communities from Yellowstone Lake, YNP, Wyoming, USA - YL17G10_0 | ecosystem: Environmental > Aquatic > Freshwater > Lake > Sediment | place: USA: Wyoming | collected...
CCCGCAGGATCTGCTCCCACGACTTCTCCTTCTCCCCCCCCGGCTTCTTCTTCTTCGCCGCCATGATCGCCCCGATCAACCAAATCGCGCCAACTACAATCCCTATAAGGAGTTTGAAGATCCCGTCGGTCTCATTCGCCGCAAGAATGTAACCACCCAGTTTCATAGCTTCTCACTACGCTTTCGCACTATCTGTTGGTTTCGCGATCGCCTCCCGCATTGACGTATCCGCCTGTACATTCCTCAACTTATAGTAATCCATCACCCCAAGATGCCCGGACCGGAACGCCTCCGCGATCGCCCGCGGAATCTCCGCCTCCGCCAGCACCACCTGTGCCCGGTTCTCGGCCTGCTTGGCAACATTTTCCTGCTCCTGCGCCACCGCCATCGCCCGCCGCTGCTCCGCCTCGGCCTGGAATCGCCGCTTGTCCGCCTCCGCCCGCTCCGCCAGCAGCTTCGCGCCGACATTCTCGCCGACATCGATGTCCGCGATATCGATCGACAGAATTTCAAACGCCGTATTCGCGTCCAAACCCTTGGCCAGCACCGCTTTAGAAATGTGGTCGGGGTGCTCCAGAACGTCCTTGTAATCCTTCGCTCCACCGATCGCGCTCACGATGCCTTCGCCCACGCGTGCGATGACTGTCTCCTCCGTCGCTCCGCCTACCAAGCTCTTGATATTCGTCCGCACCGTCACCCGCGCCTTGACCTTCAACTGAATGCCGTCCGGCGCCACGCCGTCGATCGTCGCCCGGTTCATGGCCGCCGATGGTACATCGATAACCTTCGGGTTGACCGAGGTTTGCACGGCATCCAGGATATCTCGCCCGGCCAGGTCGATGGCCGTGGCGGTCTTCCATGAGAGATCGATATTCGCCTTGTTCGCCGCGATCATCGCATTGATCACGCGTTGCACATTGCCGCCGGCCAGCACGTGCGACTCCATTTCCCGCTGCGTGATATCCAGCCCCGCCCGCGACCCCTGGATTCTGGCATTGACGATCACTCCCGAAGGCACCTTTCGCAGTTTCATCCCGATCAGTTCGACAAAGCTGATCGGCACGCCGCTGAAGAACGCCTGGATCCACAGATTGATGAACTGCAGCATCACAAACAGAACGATGATGACGACGAGCAGCAGGACAAGCAAAATGCCGGTCAACCACGGGTTATCAAACATTTGAAGCGCTCCCTTCTAGAGTTCTTTCGATCACAGCCCCCAGTGTTTTGCCAATACGATCTGTCATAGTGCCCTGACCGTCGGCTGCCGATTATTGAAACTCACGACCTGCACCTTTTTCCCTGCCGCGATCACTCCCAATTCTGATGCCGCCTGGACGCGATGGTCATCAAACTCGCACAGGCCCATCGGCCGCAGTTCGCTGATGGCGGTTCCTGTCTGCCCGATCTGCACGGCGATGGGCGGGACGCTGCTCGGTATGGGGGGCAGCACGAATTTTCTACCCATCGGCGTCCTGGGCATCAGCCATATCAACAGCGCGAACAGCAGGGGCATTCCGGCCGCCGACCCGACAAATACTCCCAAGCCTAACCAGGGGTTGATGACGAAACACAATCCAATGCCCGCGAGAATGGCCAGCGCACCCAGCAGAAGGATCATGCCGTGGGCGGGCAAGAACAGTTCCGCGATCAGCAGAATGATGCCGACCGCAAACAACAAGATGGATGATTCTCCGTAGCTCATGTTGATTGCTGCTGCACAACGACCGGGCGGACGACAATCCGATTTCCGGAGACTTCTCGCACCACCAACTGGGTTCCGCGTACAACAAACCCGCTGTCGCTCACGACGGACACCATATGCTTGCCGCCGGCCGCGTCATGGAACTCAGCGGAGCCGCCGGGCCTCAGGTCGGTTGCCGCCATTCCGCTGGCGCCGATTGCCGGGGCCAGTTCGGACGGATCGATGTTGGTGAGACTGCCGACCATGCCCGATTCGCTGCCCACAGTCGTCGTCAGGATCAGGCGGTTAAAGTAGAGCATCCTGGGCAGATACTTTCTGAGCCACCAGCAGAGCAGGAGTGAGGCGACCATGCCGCCGACCACGACGGACAGCCCATGCCGAAGCGCCATCCAGGTCATCGGCAGCCGGGGAATCGACAGCGGGGATCGTCCCGGCTCCGGCGCGATGAATGTCAGCACCAGGCCCCCGAGGATCAAGGCAATCCCGACCAACCCGGCGACGCCGAACCCCGGAATCACAAACAGTTCCAGGGCGAGTAGGGCAATGCCGACCAGAATCGCCGCGATTTCCCACCACTGGGCGTATCCCGTCATGAGCGGCACGCCGAGCAGCGTTGCCAGCGACAGGACGGCCATCGACTCGGCAAGCCCATGCCCCGGCGCATGCATGCCGATGTACAGACTCACGAAGAAGACGATCAACAGGATCAGCCGCACGCCGTCGCTGTTCAAGAACGCCAGCACCTGTTCGCCGGTCCCCGGCTCAAAGGTGGCAAGCACATTCAGATCGAGCGATTGCGCCAACAGTGAAACACTTTCCGCCGAACCCTTCGCCAGTCCCAGCTTGATTGCCTGATCCGTCGAGACGGTGAGGAGGGTGTCGGCAGCGTTCACGGGGTCGCGTACGCTTTGCACAGGCTTCCAACCATCGGCGAGGAGCTGTGCATATTGCTTTTCATCGACGAACCGCCGCTGGCCGTCCTTTTCAACCCAATGGACGGCGCGGTTGAGGGAAACCATGGACTGCACGAGCAGCGGGTCGTAGCCGTTGCGCAGGGCGCTGTCCTGGAAATCCGCGAGGATCGGGCTCTCGAACTTCGCCCGTTCCGTTGGGGGCAACGGCAGCAAGTCGCCCATACGGCTGATCGCGATCGGCGCACAATCGCCGAGCACGGCGGCCGGGGCCATGTAAATGGACTTGCACGCCACGGCGATCATGGCCCCCGCGGAATACGCCTTGTGATCGACATAGGCGATGGTGCGTATGTCGGTTTGTGATTTGATGAAATGCGACAACTCCAGTGCGCTATCGCCGGCGCCGCCATAGGTATCGAGGTCAATGATGACGACCTTCGCCCCCAAGGCGCGTGCCTGCTGGAACTGGCGCACAAAGGCACCCCGGCTGTACGCGTTGATAGGCCCTTTGAGCGCGACCACCGCCGCCGGAGTCGTAGCCCCGCTGGCTGCGCCGGCCACCGCCGCGATGACCAGCCACGGCAGAATGGCAAACGTTCTGAACATGATATTCCCATTGTACGCAATTGCCGCCGGTGTGGAATGGAAATCAGGGTTATAAGTGGAGACAATCTTTCGAACTGGCAGGACGAGGTTCAAGCGATCATGCCTGAGCCTGGGCGCGCCTCGCCTGGCGAATGTCATAATGGGCTTTGCGGCGGGCAAGCAGACGCTCGACGATGGCTGGGTCAGCAATATGGCACTGATTAGTGACTTTTCTAAGGCCTATTATACCGCGCATTATTGACTTTGTGTTTGTTTTGCCGCGTGGGAGACCGTGACCAACGCCTGCAGCGTCTTATTTGCGTTGCCGGAGTCGATGGCGTTGCTCGCTGCGGCGATGGCGCGATTCAGATCCGGCTGGTGCTCGGCCACGACCAGCGCCGCGGCGGCGTTCAATACGGAAATGTCGCGCATGGGCCCTTTCTCTCCGGCCAGGAGGCGTTGCATCGCCTGGGCTGCCTGATCCACATTTTCGATCTTCAAATCCGACAGCCGCGCGTATGGCAAGCCCAGTTCCGCGGGGTCCAGCGTCCAGGTGCGCACTTCGCCGGACTTCAGCTCGCTGATGCGCGTGGGCCCGAGCGTGGAAAGCTCATCCAATCCATCGTCTGCGTGGACCACCCATGCCCTGGTGGTGCCCAGTTCCCGAAGCACGGACGCGAGCCTGTCGGTCAACTCGGGTCGAAACACGCCCAGCAGTTGATGCCTGGCTCGTGCGGGGTTGGTCAAAGGCCCGAGCAGATTGAAGATTGTGGGAATCCCCAGCGACGCCCTGGCGGCGCCGACAAACTTCATCGCCGGGTGATGATACCGTGCAAACGCGAAACAGATTCCCGCCTGCTTCAGGGACTGCTTCAGTTGCTCGACGTTCAACTCAAGATTGACCCCGAGCTTTTCGAGGACGTCGGCGGACCCGGCCTTGCTGGTGGCCGAGCGGTTGCCATGCTTGACAACTCGCACGCCTGCCGCCGCCACGATGATGGCGGCTGCGGTGGAGATGTTGAAGGTGCTGCGGACATCGCCGCCGGTTCCGCAGGTGTCGATGATCACGCCGCCGTCATCGCACTCGATTGGGATGGCCTTTTCGCGCATGACGGTGGCGGCGCCGACCAGCTCCTCGACGGTGGTTCCCTTGGCGGCCAACCCGACGAGCAGGCCGCCGATTTGCGCATCGGTGGCCTCGCCGGACATGATGTGCATAAATGTTTCGCGAGCCTCGGTGCGAGTGAGATCTTCCCGCCGACAGAGCTTTAGGAGGATCTCGCGAACAGCCGCGGTGGTAGCCATAGCCAGTCCTTTCGCAGGTGATCAGTGCTGACAAGATATGCAAATGCTCGATACTGGCAAGGGTCGCCCGACGCGCAGAGTTCCCAGGCTGACGGCTTACCCCTCTTGAATGATCCCGGCCCCCGGCGCCGGTGTGGTTACGAACGAACTCGGCGATTTTCCGAACCTGGCGGCGTAGGTCTTGCTGAGATGATCGATCACCGCGTCGACCGCGCGGGGCTGGACCAAGGCGACGATGCAACCGCCAAATCCGCCGCCGGTCATCCGCGCTCCGTAGACCCCCTTGACCTTGATGGCCTCTGCAGCGAGAAAGTCCAGTTCTTCGCAGCTCACCTCATAATCATCCCGCAGCGACGCATGACTCTGAACCATAAGCTCGCCCACGCGCTCATACGACTTTCGCCCGAGCATGGTCACCGCCTCGACGGTCCGCGCATTCTCGCTGATCACGTGGCGGCAACGCCGATACACGACGTCGCTCAGCTTGTCCTTGGCTTCTTCAACGTGCTTGAGGGTTACATCGCGGAGCGCTCTGACTCCCGGTTGCAGCGTCTTGAAATAGGCGACACCCTCTTCGCACTGTTTCCGCCGCTGCGCGTACTCGCCGCCGCTCAGCTCATGCTTCACCATGCTGTTCGCGACAACGACCCTAAGCTCATTGACATCGAGGGGCACGAACTGGCGGGAGAGGTCGCGGCAATCGAGGAGCATCGCATGGCCGGCCTGGGCGCTGATGACGATGGTCTGATCCATGATGCCACAGGGGACGCCTGCGTATTCGTGCTCCGCCATCTGGCAGATCACGGCGAGCCTGGTAATATCGATCTCCAGTCCGCCGAGCGCCAAGAAGCACCAGGCGGTTGCGACCTCGATCGCGGCGCTGCTGGACAGGCCGCCGCCCACGGGGAGCGTGTTGGCGATCAGCGCATCCATGCCGGTCAGCGGGATTCCCGCGGCCATTAATTGCGCCGTGACTCCCCTGGAGTAGTTCGCCCACTGTGGCTCGGCCCGCTCGATCTTTCCGCTGAGCGAAAACTCGACGATCTGGCCAGGGAAAACGGTGGACGCCAGGCGGACTCTGCCGTCCTGCCTTTCGCGGCAGACCATCCGCACCTCAGGCTCGATCGCCATCGGGAGCACGAAGCCATCGTTGTAATCCGTGTGTTCGCCGATCAGGTTGACCCGTCCGGGCGCGCGAATGAGTGTCGGCTTGCCCGCTTCTCCAAAGATGTCCGCAAACTGCCGTTTGATCGATTCGATGGAAGCATCCATGTCCCGAATGTATGACCGCCTCCGCAGGGGGTCAAGCTGGCTATACAATGCTCGCCCGGTATGCCAGGGCAATCGCATTTGCCATGCTTGGGGTTTGTAGTGCGGCCTTCAGGGGCGTCGGACACGGGCTAAAGCCCGCACTACAAACCCAAACGCAATTGCCTCGCCCGGTATGCCCCCGCGCCGGATCGCCCTCTGGAACACCGGCACGACATCTGTACGATTGTCGCGACAACTATGGCCCAATCAACCGTATCATCGCTTCGCTCGCGTTTCATTGTCCTGGATGGCCCCGAAGGTTCGGGCAAGTCCACACAGGTCAAACTCCTTGCCGGAGCCTTGCAAGAGCAAGGCCTGGCACCGCTGATTGTCCGCGACCCCGGCACTACGCGCATCGGCGAACAGATCCGCGCTATCCTCCTTGACCCCGCCCACACCGAGATGTCGATGCGATGCGAAATGCTTCTCTACATGGCGGCCCGTGCTCAGATGATGGCCCAAACGATCGTGCCGGGGTTGGCGGCGGGTCAGACTGTTATCGGCGACCGATTCGTCTCCTCTACGCTTGCGTACCAGCTTGGCGGAGATGGTCTGACCGCCGAGCAGATCCGCGCGATTGCAGACATTGCGATCAAATCGGGCTGGCCAGACCTGACGATCATCCTGGACATCCCGATCGCGCAGTCCTTTGCCCGCGTTCAACGTGCCAGGGATCGCATTGAGCAGCGGCCGGCGGAATACCATGAGCAAGTCCGCCGTAATTACCTCGCCCAAGCCGCGGGCGATCCGTTGCGTTACCGGGTCATCAATGCCGACCGGCCGACCGAGCAGGTTCATACGGACATCTGGTCGGCGATAATGAACGTATTAGGATGAGGAAAGTAGCAATAGCTTAAGCCGCCGCTGCTCCTGTTTCGAAGATGAGATAGAATTAGGAACCCTATGGACCCACTGCCCCCCGATCCCGCTGCGCAAGACGACACCATTGCCTTGGCCGCGCCGCTGCTGCCGCAGCCGATACCACCTGCGGCGCCAGTGTTGGACGACCGTAACCCAATCCAGGCGCCCGCCATCTCGCGGCCCGACGCCGCATTCCTGGAGTTCGTCGGCCGCATTGTAGCGGGACTGGTGGTGTCGCTGGGGATTGCCTCGACTGGTCTGTGCATCTACGTGGTGTACCGGGCGATCATCTGGCTGTGGTTCACGCCATGACGCTGACCGGTTTCGACCAAATTTTCGGCCAATCGCACGCCATTGACTGGCTTTGTCGCGCGTACCTTGGCGATCGCATGCCCCATGGGCTTATCTTCGCCGGGCCTGTGGGTGTCGGTAAAGCCACGACCGCCAGAGCGCTGTCTGCGCTGTTCCTGTGCCAGGAGCCTAAGTCCACCAGCCCGTGCAACGGCTGCGCAAGCTGCACGACCCTGGCCGCGGGCAACCACCCGGACTATCACCTGATCACCAAGGAACTGATCCGAGCTTACGACGAGACGGGCAAGTCCAAGGGCATCGACCTGTCGATCAAAGTCATTCGCCCTGAGCTTGTGGACGCCGCGGGACGGAAATCGTTCATGGGCCGGGGGAAGGTGTTCATCATCAAGCAGGCCGAGCTGATGAACGTTGCGGCGCAGAACGCGATGCTCAAGACTCTGGAAGAGCCGCTGGGGCGGACGTTGATTGTGCTGCTGACGGACCAGCCCGGGGCGCTGTTGCCGACGATCCGAAGCCGGTGCCAGATCGTGCGGTTCTGGCCATTGAGCGGTGACATTGTCCTGAAAGAACTGGAGAAGCGGAGCATCGGGCGCTCGGACGCTGCCGACGCTGCTGCGTTTGCCGACGGTTCTCTGGGGCTGGCGCTGAGATGGCTGCAGGACGGCGTGATCGCGCATGCGCGGGAACTTCGCCAGACTGTTGACCAACTGCTCGGTGGTTACGGGGCCGCGGACCTGCCCGGGTGGCTCAAGGCGGTGTCCGAGGAATACGCCCAGAAGCAGCTCGAGCGGGACGAGCTTTCGAGCAAGGACCAGGCGACGCGGGAAGGGATCGGCCTGTATCTGCACCTGATGTCGCAGATGTTTCGCCGCCGTCTGCCGCCGACGAGCAGCTACGAAGAGTTGGAGCGGCTTTGCTCGGCGATCGACGCGATCGCGCGAGCCGACCAGTATCTGGATTCCAATGTGAACATCGCCTTGATTTTCCAGCAGTTGGCCGTCACATTGGAGAAGCTGCTGAGTACCCCGTCCAGCGGCACGACTGCGGGCTCGCGCTCGTTCGACCGATAGAGGGGTACGACACGAGCCATTAACAACTGGCAGCCAGCATCCCATGACCGTTGACCAACCCATGATTGAGGAATCGACCCCCCCGGCCCCTCGGACGCTGCTGGTCCGCTATGGGAACATGGGGCTTGTGGGGGAGTTCGCGTACGACGGCCAGACTTGGCCCACATGCAGCTCGAAAGTCGTCATCCGCACCCGCCGGGGCGCTGAACTTGCGCAGGTCCTGGCGACGGCGTGCGCCGACCCCGGCTGTTCCAAGCGCGTTACCCGGGAGCAGATCCAGGCGTACATCGAGAAGTCGGGGGGCAACGATTTCCCGTTCTCGACGGATGGGCGCGTCATCCGCATCGCTACCGCCGAGGATCTGAAGGAGCAATCTCGCCTGGAGTCGGAAAAGCCGCGTTACCTGGCCGCGTGCGACGAGCTGCTGCGGGAACTTGAGTTGCCGATGCAACTCGTCGACGTTGAGCTGATTCTCGGCGGAGAGATGACGACGTTCTTCTTCCTTTCCGAACACCGGGTGGACTTCCGGTCGCTGGTGAAACGTCTGGCGGCACAGTTCCACGCGCGGATCCAGATGCACCAGGTTGGGGCCCGCGACGAAGCGCGGCTCGTGGCGGATTTTGAAACCTGTGGCCAGCACTGCTGCTGCCGGCAGTACCTGAAGATCCTACGCCCCATCTCGATGGGCTCGGCGAAGATGCAGAAGGCCACGCTGGACCCGTCGAAGATTTCGGGGCGTTGTGGCCGGCTCAAGTGTTGTCTACGTTACGAAGAGGCGACATACGACGAACTTCGCCGGAAACTCCCGAAGGTCGGCTCCCGCGTGCGTACGGCGGAAGGCGATGGCGTGGTCGTGGAGACGATGATCCTGACGCAGTTGGTCAAGGTGCGCATGGAGAACGATCGCATCGTGGCTGTGCGTGTTGAAGAGCTGCTCGACCGCGAATCTCCCGAGACCGCGGCAGCTCGCGCACCCAAAGCCGCGGCCGATCGCGAACCGGAGCCGCAACGTCCCGCTGCCGAGCGAGAGTCCGAACCTCGTGCGCAGCAGTCGCCGCCGCGGCGTCCTGCCGAAACTCGTCGGGACCGTTCGCGTCAGCCGGCCAAACCCAAGCGGGAAGTCAAGAAACCGGAAGTGCAAGCCGAAGGTGTGGCCGAACCCGCGGCACTGGAGCCTGGCGCCCAACCTGACCCCCAACAATCGGCCCCGGCGCGGCGGCCAACCCAGCCGTCCTCATCGGCACCTGAACAACCTTCCGGCGATGGCGTGGGGCGCCCCGGCATGGGCATGCTGGGCCGTCGGCACCGCCGCCGCGGCCGCGGCCGTGGTTCCCAAAGCAATCCTCCGTGCGGCCCCACTCCACCCAGCCCCTGAACCCTGATTACGCCACGGCAGAAGCCCACGGATCATTCCGCGGACTTTGCGTAATAGCACCGGTTGGCAATTCGAGAATTGAGAATCCCCTCGCTACTCGCCCTCTGCCATGGCGTCGATCCGCCGCAACTGCCTATTGCTCAGCCAGCGGAAGAGGCCGCCCACAATTCCGAAGGCGCAGAATATTCCGAGGAACGCCCGCAGCATCCACGCCGGTCGCGGGTCGGATTCCCGTGGCCAGTCCACCAGCATGTCGACTGCGATCAGCGCATTGGTCCCGGCGTAGACCACCAGCCACGCGGCAATCATTGCCGAGGCCGCGAGAAAGACCAAAACCGTGGTCGTGTGCGGGGCTCGTTGCGAAGTCGTATTGTCCAGTTCCATAACATTACTCATATCGACATCTCCTATGACCGACACAAGGGATATACGATATGTGTGCCGCGTGGGCAAAATGAGAAAGGCAGAGAATCCAGGGAAGCATGTCTTGGTCGGCATTTACCGGACCTGGCCCTTTGGGGTGGATGATCGCTGGCGCAGCATGTCAGCGATTCGCAGATGCGGGCGTGGGAGCGGATAGTCCGATAGATCCACTAAACTTGCCCATACGGTGCCATCGGCGGGTCGCTTGACGGGATGGCCGCTGACCTGGCACACGAAGACCTCGAACTCATATCGCCGATGGGTCAGGTCATGTTTGATGCGGCCCAGAGGCTGCGGCGTGGTCACGTCCACGCCCGTTCGCTTGCCGATCTGCTGAGCCGTCGGCCGACCGCGGCCGGCTTCGATCGTTAAGAACTGCCACATTCCGGCCCAGCGGCCGTTGGTCGGCCGCTGCTCGATCAGCCACTTCCCGTGGCAGCGGACACAGAGGGTCCACCGCCTCTCGATCGGCCGGGCCTTGCTCGCTTGCACCGCCGGAATTCTGTCCTGCATCCCCGCCGAAAACGCCTGGCAGTGCCCTTGGACCGGACACAACATGCACTTGGCCGAGCGAGGCGTGCAGATGGTGGCCCCCAGTTCCATCAAGCCGGAGTTGAAATTCCCTGCCCCCTCGTCCGGCAGCAATTGCTCGGCCCGCTGCCACAGTCGTTTTCGCACGTCCGGCCACCGCGGGTCCTCCTGAATGGCATCAACCCGGCAAAGCACCCTGATCACATTGCCATCGAGCACCGCCGCTCGCTGTTCAAACGCCAGCGAAGCGATCGCCCCTGCGGTGTAGCGGCCGATGCCAGGCAACTCCATGAGCAGATCGACCTGCGAGGGGATCACACCTGCATATTTTGCAATGACAATTTGTGCCGTTGTGTGAAGGTTGCGAGCGCGTGAATAATAGCCCAGTCCTTGCCACAACCGCAGTACCTCTTGTGGCTCGGCCGATGCGAGTGCGGCGAGCGTCGGAAACCGCTCGATGAACCGAAGGAAATACGGCCTGGCAGCGGCGACCTGTGTCTGCTGAAGCATCGCCTCGCTGACCAGCACGTAATAAGGGCTGGGCGTGCCTCGATCGACACGCCAAGGCAGCTCCCGGCGGTTCGCCCGATACCAGTCTACCAAGCGTGTTGAAAAATAAACCCTATTTCCGATCATGCAACACTCCCAGCGTCGTTGGCTTCTATAGGTGCAAATACTAGCGGATATTAGGAAATTCACGTAGATATTACCGCCGAGCTTGAATATTCATGCGTAAGAGTTTATCGTAGTGATCACAGGAGCTTATCGGGAATGGCTGGGGACGTTCACGTTTCATGGAGGAAATGAGCATGCGGAAGCCAAACGTTGATGATTTTGTCCGATTAACGACCGACATCCCCGAGCTTTGCCTTCATCGAGGCGATGTGGGTGTCGTTCGCAGCACATGGTTTTCGCCCACGACTGCCTACGAGGTCGAATTCCATCCGGTCGGCTGGGACAGCCAGGCCCGCGCGCTGTTGTTGGCGGAGCAAGTGCAAGTTGAAGATGGCCCTCTGTTCGACAACCTGCGCGTGTGATTTCAGGATGGCCGTGTGGTCCCCCGCGGCGATACCCGATCGCTCGCTTTCGTCCGCATGCCGCAGTCATCGCAAACGATTGCCTGCTCCAATCAATCCCCTTGCCAGCAAACCAAAGCAGAAGGTTCCGCCCTCGCCTCCCGTATCGAGTCGCTATTTCGATTCATCCGATCAGTAGAACTGGCGTGCCTCGCGGGATCATCCAAGGCCGCGTCCGGTCAGCGCCTTGGCGATCGTGTTTCGTGAGGCAGGGATCGAGCCCGGTCCATGTCCATCAACGATCTCCACTGCCAGCCGGTGCACACTGGGCTCGACCGGCGGCTTTCCGATGACCGCCGCTATGGAGTTGACCTCTTCCCTTTTCTGCAGCAGTTGTGTTTCCAGTTCCTGCAACTGCATTTCCAGGGACTGGAATTCCTTCAGTGCTGCCTGGTAGATCGATTCGCCTTCCGACAGCCAATCTTTAAATGACTTGGACACTGGCATCTCCTGCTTGTAGTGCCCCCACTATACCCGGCGAAACCGGGAACACCTCTCTGAGCTTACATCGGCTGCCCAGAGCGGGGTCATAAGTCCGCGCACCGCTGGAGCATCGCCTTCAGGCAATCCATCATCGCCCGATAAGATGCGGAGGCATGCACATATGGCCCAAAACTCCCCGTCATCTGGCGCATTTTCGCCATCAGCTCGTTCGCATGGCCATGCTCGCTGGCGAGCAGTTTAAGCGTATTGCCGTTGTCCGCTTCCAGTCAACGCCAGTAACACTTCATAGGGTGTTGTTCTCCAGGCGGCGGCCAGTTCATCTTCGGCCAGCCCCTGGCCAAGCAGTACAACCTCGTCCCCCACGCGGTCCGGGGCGTCGATTTCGACATAGGCCGACTGCATCCCCACCTCCAAGACCTCGTGCTTGCAGCCGTTCACCAGGCACGGCCCCTTACGCAGGCCATTCGAATACCCGCACAATATCAGCCCATGCCGGCGGGCATTGAACTGCCCATATCCGACCGGCCCGTGGCTCTGCCTGACCTCGACCAGCCGCGTGGCCACGCATACCGCTCCGCGATACATCGCCATCCCGGGCCTGACCGCATCCAACCTGGCGGGCGCGTGGTGCAGCAAGGCCGATCCGGCGGCATGCAATTTCATGCCCCGGCGCCCGCACACCTCTTGCAGCCGTTTCGCCTGCTCCACAGTCACCGCATGCGTGAAGGCCTCGACGCACTCCCCGGCCCGGACCACCGCCGCCACATCCTTTGGTGCGCACGCGAACCGCTGCATCCCGGTATCCACGCAGAGCACGGGCCCCGCGGCCCGCAACGCCTCCGCCTGTTCCACCGTCGACACGGCAGGCCTCACGCGATGTTCCCGGTAATCCTCGCACCCGACCCTGACTGGGGGCCCCAGGGCAATCGCGCCTTTGGCCGTCCGTTCCCACAATCGCGCCTCGACCGCCTCTTCCAGCGAGAAGACACACCACCCGTCCACCAGGTCGGCAGTGGCCTCGGCCACGGTTCCCGCCCCCAGGCCATAGGCATCGGCCTTCACCACCGCCCAGACTTCCACTCCCACTTGCCCGCGAATCTGCTGCAGATTGCTCCTCACCCGCCCCAGGTCCACCGAAACCGTCACCCACCGACTGGCATTCATGCCCCCATTGAACCCTTTGTTCTGTCGTGCGTCTACACCTTGCCGTATTGACGCCTTGGGTGTTGGGGGTCTGCGGCTTGGCGAGAGGGGGTCTTGGTGGTAGGAATAGGCCATAAGCACATGGAACACTGAGAATTACCACAGGCATTCGGGCGAACAGCAGAAATGGGCGAGGGAACTGATCGGGAAGCTGAATCTGCGCGGCAATGAGCGGGTTTTGGATATCGGATGCGGGGATGGGAAGGTGACGGCCGAGATTGCCAGGCAGGTTCCGCGGGGGCTTGTGCTGGGTGTGGATGGCTCGGCGGAGATGATCCGGTTCTCGATCGAGAATCACCCGGCGGAGGCGTTTGGGAACCTGTGGTTTGTTGTGAAGGACGCGAGGGCACTGGATTACAATGAAGAGTTTGATGTGGTGTTCTCCAACGCGGTGCTGCATTGGGTAGTGGACCATGGGCCGGTGCTGCGGGGGATTGCCAGGGCACTGCGACGGGGAGGGAGGATGCTGCTGCAAATGGGCGGGTTGGGAAACGCGGCGGATGTGCTGGCGGTGGTGAATGAGATGATGGTCGGCGAGCGTTGGCGAGCGTATTTTGAGGAATTTGAGTTTCCGTATGGGTTTTACGCGCCGGCGGAGTATCGGGGATGGCTAGCGGAGGCGGGGCTGGAGGCGGGGCGGGTGGAATTGATACCGAAGGACATGGTACATGAGGGTGCGGAGGGGCCGGCGGGGTGGTTTCGGACGACATGGCTACCGTACACGCAACGGCTGCCGGAGTCGATACGTGGAGCGTTTGTGGACGAGGCGGTTGCGAAGTATGTCGAGCGGCATCCGGTGGATGACCAGGGGAAAGTGCATTTGGGGATGGTGAGGCTGGAGGTGGAGGCCAGGAAGCCCAGCTAATCCTCTGCCGATTTTGTTTGACAATCGCCAACTTGCGAGTCAGATTTATGGTCAAACGCTGGCGGCGCGGTGGGTGTTTGTGGTCGCCGCCCGGACCAGCCGGGGTATGTCTCGCAGTCTCGCAGAAGGAGGAGCAATGTCTATCCGTGTACGTCTTGTAGTGTGCGCGTCTTTCCTGGTGGCGCTGGCCATCGTTGCCGGGGTTGGCTCGCCGGCAGCCGCCGCGCCGTGGTTTCCAACGGACAACTTGCCGCCTCTGACGGGCAAGTACCTCGATCCGGGTGTCGTCGTCTACGCCAACGGCGTCATACGCCGCAATGCCGTCTTCGATGGCTTCACCGCCACATTCCTGCCTCCGGCCCTCGGCGGCACCGAGACCAACTCGTTTGCAGGAATGGCGGTGCATGAGGTCTCCATCGACGGCGGCGTTTCCTACTTCCCCATCAGCGCGCCTGTTCAGTACACGGTCCGGACCGTCGAATCCGACATTGTCGGCCTGACCCGCGTCTTCGACACCGAAGTCCTCCGCATGGACGTCTCGGGCGGAACGCTGCCCCCCAACGCCATGATCCGCGAGAGCCCCACCCTCGCTTCCACCGGGAACACCTTCATCACCCCGGACGCCGGCGGGTACCGCATCGATAGCTTCTTCGACGTCTTCTTCGAACTCAGCCTCGACTTCGGGCAGAATTGGGCTCCGTCCACCGGCCCAGGACACATGGTCCTGGTTCCAGAGCCGGCTGCCTGCTCGCTGTTGGCGCTGGCAGTCGCCTCTTTGCTCGCCCGCCGAAGGCAGCGGTGAGCCTCTGCCGCCACTCTCGGCGCCGGCCAAGGCGCCTGGAGCCTCTGCGCGGGACGCTTGTGACTCAGAGCGGCAACCCCGGACGTCGGCGTAAATTCTGCAAATTCTTTCTCGCCATCGAACCGGCGATGGGGTATAGTCTATTGGGTTCAAGTGGGAGCGAAACGCTCCCGGCTCTTTGACAATCGGGGCCGACCGGTTTCGACCGGACAGGCAGATTTATCGTGGCACGCCGAGGCGCACGTTGGCCGCGTTAAAAACGTGCAAAACCAATAACTGCCAACAACGATGTTGCAGGCCGGATTGGCTTTAACGAGCCGCTCCGGATGGCTGCCTAAATTCGCAGCCGTGGTCGTGGATGACCGCCCGTAAGATTTTGCGACCACAACGATTCATCGGGCTCGTCCA
>Ga0315286_10003323_pt1 | contig 15186 bp, 15 predicted proteins | sample YL17G10_0_MG_FD_205038 | JGI IMG/M metagenome (GOLD analysis project Ga0315286, IMG submission 205038) | Sediment microbial communities from Yellowstone Lake, YNP, Wyoming, USA - YL17G10_0 | ecosystem: Environmental > Aquatic > Freshwater > Lake > Sediment | place: USA: Wyoming | collected...
GACCTTTCTCGTCCAAGCCCGGCGCTTCAATTGATTAAGAAATCAATGCTTTTGGGATGGGAGCGATGGAGAGTCGAACTCCGCTTCTGTTGGAACGCAGTACTCGCCGTGAGTTTATCGCACCGCAATTCCCGAAAAGAATTTAATGCAAAGAATTGACCTTGTCAAGGAAATAATTCCCCGTTCCCGCCGGGGCTTTGGCCCGGCCTGTCGTCGTTTTTGAATCCCGGCCGAATATGCTAAAATCCACGGTGTTCCCGGTTCTTTTTTGAAGACTGATCCGAGAGGAGTCGTCAATGCCGAAATACAAAATCGCGGTCCTGCCCGGAGACGGCGTTGGGAAGGAAGTCGTTCAGGCGGCGCTCCTCGTCCTCAAAAAATTGGACGTCGATGCCGAATACGTTTACGGCGACATCGGCTGGGAGTTCTGGCGGACCGAGGGAAACGCCCTCCCCGACCGGACGATCAAACTGCTCGAGGAAACGGACGCCTGTCTCTTCGGGGCCATCACCTCCAAACCGAAGGAAGACGCCGCGTCCGAGCTCGATCCGAAGCTACGGGGCAAAGGCCTCAGCTATTTCAGCCCGATCGTCCGGCTCCGCCAGGAGTTCGACCTCTACTCCAACCTTCGCCCGTGCAAAGCCTATCCCGGCAATCCCCTGAATTACCGCGACAAAATCGACCTCGTCATTTTCCGGGAAAACACCGAAGGCATGTACGCCGGCGTCGAATTTTTCCCCATGCCCCAGGCGGTCAAGGACGCCCTTTCCGTCCATCCCAAGATGAAACCGTTCGCCCGGGTGCCGCTCGATGAAATCGCGCTCTCGACCCGGATCATGACCAAGAAGGGCTGCGAGCGGATTGTCCGGGCGGCCTTCGCCTTCGCCCGGAAATATAAGCGCCGCTCGGTCACGATCGTCGAAAAGCCGAACGTCCTCCGTGAAACCGGGGGCTTGATGCTCGGAGTCGCCCGCGGCGTGGCCAGAGAGTTTCCGGAAATCGAGTTCAAAGAGGCCAATGTCGACGCGATGTGCATGTGGCTGGTCAAGAATCCCAACGATTATGACGTCCTCGTGGCCGAGAATCTCTTCGGCGACATCATTTCCGACCTAGCGGCCCAGCTCGTCGGAGGCCTGGGATTCGCCGCCGCCGGAAATATCGGCGACAGCTACGGCGTCTTCGAACCGACGCACGGCTCCGCCCCCAAATACGCCGGCATGTTCAAGGTCAATCCGCTCGCCACGTTTCTCGCAGCCAGGCTCATGCTCGACTGGCTGGGGGACACGGCCAAAGCCCGGGCCCTCGAAGGGGCCGTCGCCGAGGTCATCCGCGAGGGCATAATCCGGACTTACGATATGGGGGGCGTGTCGACGACCCTCGATATGGCCGGGGCCGTCGCGGCCCGGCTTTGACGAGGACGGCCATGGGGCAGACAGTCATCGAAAAAATCATCCGCGCCCACACCCGTGGCGAAGTCGCGCCGGGCCGGATCGTCTGGCTGGAGCTCGATATCCGTTCCGCGCGCGATTTCGGCGGGCCGAATGTGGTCAAAAATTACGAGCGGGAGTACGGCGACTCGCCCCTGGCCGACGCGACGAAAACGTTTTTCACTTTCGATCTTTGCGCCCCGGCCTGCTCCATCACATCCGCGGATAATCAACAGGCCTGCCGCGATTTCGCCCGCCGCCACGGCGTCGCGGTCTACGACGTCGACAGCGGCATCGGAAGCCATGTTCTTATCGAAGAAGGACTGGCCGGGCCGAACGGAACGGTCGTCGGCACGGACAGCCATATGAATATCCTTGGCGCGGTCGGCTGTTTCGGACAGGGGATGGGCGACGTGGACATCGCTTTTGCTTTTAAAACAGGGATAACCTGGTTCGAGGTCCCCGCAACGATTAAAGTCGTGTTGAAGGGAAAACCGGCGCCCGGGTCCGGGGCCAAGGATCTGGCCCTTTTCCTGTGCCGCGAGCTGGGGACGAAAAGGCTGGCTCTGGCCGCGGCCGAGTTTTATGGCGATGCGGCAAATGCTCTGGATCTCTCCGGCCGAATCACCCTGTGCAGCATGATCACGGAGATGGCCGGAATCGTCGGCTTCATCCCCGGCGGGGGAGACAAGACCGTATTCAAAGCGGATCCCGACGCGTCCTACGCTGACATCATCACTCTTGACGTGGACGGCCTTCCGCCGCAGGTGGCCGTGCCGCCTTCGCCCAATACGGTCAAGGATTTATCCGAAGTCCGCGGAATCCGGATCGATTCCGGATTCATCGGCTCATGCACAAACGGCCGGACGGAAGATTTCGAACGGGCGGCCCGGATCCTCAGTGGCCGTAAAGTGAAAAAGGGCGTCATGCTCAAGGCCGTTCCGGCGACGCGGAGAGTTTACGAGGACATGCTCCGCCGGGGAATCCTTCAAACGCTGTTTGAGAGCGGGGCGATCGTCATCAATCCCGGATGCGGCGGATGCGCCGAGGGGCACGCCGGCCTGACCGGAAAAGGCGAAGTCCAGATCAGCAGCGGAAATCGGAATTTCCCCGGAAAACAGGGAAAAGGTCCCGTCTATCTGGCCTCGCCCGCCGTCGTCGCCGCGTCCGTGCTTAAAGGGGAAATCGCCGGGCCGGAGGATGTCTGACATGGCCGCGAACATGCGCCGCGGAAAAATCTGGGTGCTTTCGGATGCAAGCGGAAAGCTGATCGAGGACATCGACACCGACCAGATATTTCACAACGCTCATCTTCACCTCACCGACGTCGCTCTGATGGGGGCCTACGCCCTCGGAAATCTCGAGGGCTGGAAGGATTTCGCCCAAAAATGCCGGCCGGGGGATATCGTGATCGCCGGCCGGAATTTCGGCGCCGGCTCTTCACGACAGCAGGCCGTGGACTGTTTCATCGCCCTCAAGATCGGGGCCGTCCTGGCCTCCTCGTTCGCCGCGATCTACTTCCGCAACGCCGTGAATTCCGGATTTCCAATTCTCCGTGTCCGGAACCTCGAGAAAATCGTGGGGGCCGGAATGCTTGGGACGGGCGACATCATCGAGGTCGGTCTCGATACGGGCGAGGCGCGGAATGTCAGCCGTCCGTTTCGCCTCGACCTCGTTCCGATGAGCGACGTCCAGAAAGACATTTATGAGGCCGGAGACCTTTTTGCTTATGGGAAAAAAATACGACCTGAATAACGGCCGCGCCGCCGGGCCGGCCCTCCCCGGCCGAGGGGGAGAGCGGGTGAGGATGCGCGTCCTGGCCCTTGACACGACGACGCCGAGCGGTTCCGTGGCCGTGGTCGAAAACGAACATCTTCTCGGCGAGATCGCGGTCGAGTCAGCCACGACCTACTCCTCGCGACTTCTCTCCTCGATCCGGCATTTGCTCGACGCGCTCAAGCTCGACATCCGCGACATTGACGGGTTCGCGGTCACTCCGGGTCCGGGCTCTTTCACCGGTATCCGGATCGGGATGAGCACCGTGAAGTCTTTTGCCTTCGCCTCCCAAAAACCGATCGCGCCCGTCTCTTCGCTTTTAGCCCTGGCCTGGAAGCTCCGGGGTTCTCAGCCGCGCCTCATCGCGCCTCTGCTCGACGCTAAAAAAGGGGAGATTTATGCCGCTCTCTTCGAGTTCCGGTCCGGAAAAGGAACCGAAGTCATTGGCCAGGGAGCGTATGATCCGGCCAGCTTCGTCTCTCTCATTCCGAGGGACCGGGTCGTTCTCTTCACCGGGAGCGGTCTTTTTCTCTACCGCGATCTCATCGCGGCGCACTGCGGGGAAAAGGCCCGCTTCCCCGAGCGCTCGCCGTTCATCGCCGCCGAAGTCGGAATTCTCGGGAAGGGAGTTCTTGCCGCCGGCAAAGGCATTTCCTCGGAAAAGCTCGAGCCGCTCTATTTCCGGAAATCCCAAGCCGAGGATTCGCGATGAGCGGCGGCGCCATGGAACGCATCTACGACGTGCGCCTGATGGAAGCCCGCGACCTCCCCGATGTCCTGGCCATTGAAAAAATCTCTTTTTCCAATCCCTGGCACGAAACGACGTTTCATGGAGAAATCCAGAACGATATCGTCTCTTTCCCGCTCGTCGCGGTTCACAAGATCGAGGGCAAAGTCATAGCCTATATGATTTACTGGAAAATCAGGGACGAAGCTCAGATCAACAACATCGCCGTCCATCCGGACTATCGGCGGTTGGGCATCGCCGAAACTCTTCTCCGCGATGTTCTCGCCGCGCTCCGGGACGACGGCGTTGTCTTCGTCAGCCTTGAAGTCAGGCCGTCAAACCACCCGGCCCGCGTTCTCTACGAAAAACTCGGCTTTCAGATCATGGGATTTCGGAAGGAGTACTACACGAATCCGGCCGAAGACGCCCTGGTCCTGGGCCGGCATCTTCAGTAGACGATTTTCAGGAGAGACAGCCCCTTGGCCGGGGCCGTCGGGCTGGCCAGAGTTCTCGTCCCGTTTTCGAATAACTCCTCGATATCGTCCGGCGCAAAGCGCCCGCGTCCGATTTCAAGAAGCGTTCCGACGATCGTCCGGACCATGTATCTCAAGAAACCACTGCCTTCGATGGTGTATATGATCTCTTTGCCGCGGCGGCTCAGCGCGGAGCGGGTGACGCGGCGTCGCGGATTGAGTTCCCGGTTGGAGGAGAAGGCCGAGAAATCGTCCTCACGCTCGAAAAGCTCGGCCGCGAGGCGCATCGGCCGGAGGCTGAGCGGATAGGGAACGTGAAGGGCGTAGCGGAAAAGGAAAGGGCTGATCTCGGGGGCGTTCCAGATCCGGTATTGATAGGTTTTGCTCTTCGCGTCGCGCCGTGCGTGGAACTCGGCCGTGACTTCGTGAAGGTCGACAACTCTGATGTCGTCGGGGAGCAGGGCGTTGAGAGCTTTTCGGAATTCTGCTTCGCTCATCCGAACGGCCGCTTTGAAATGGGCGGCCTGGCCTAAGGCATGGACACCCGCGTCCGTCCGCCCGGCCCCGACGACCGAAATGTTCCTTTGGGTGATTCCAGCCAGGACGCCTTCGAGCGTTCCCTGGATCGTCCGTCTCTTCGGCTGACGCTGCCAGCCTGAGTAATCCGTTCCGTCGTAGCTCAGGACGATTTTATAGTTCTGCATGCGATGATGAGCCGAGTCAGCGCCTCACCTTGCTTAGCGCCAGGTCCACGGCGTCTTCCGCGGTTTTCGCCGGGATGACGCCTTTGATATCCCAGGTATCGAGGCCGATGACGCTCCGGCCGTAGATCATGCCGAAAGCCATTTCGCTCAGCGTCCCGTATTCGCCGTCGACGGCGATGAGAACATCGGCATTCATCGCGACGAGAGAGTTGCGCGTATAGCCCAGGCCGGTGGCGAGGGGAATGTCGATAGCGGGATTGGCGTCTTCCCGCCGGTTTCCGGGAAGGATTCCGATCGTCACGCCGCCCGCTTCCTTGGCTCCTCTGGCCGCGGCTTCCATCACCCCTCCCAGGCCGCCGCAGACAAGGATCGCTCCGTTCCGGGCGATCAGCCGGCCGACGGCTTGAGCCAGATCCAGATATCGAGGCTCGGGGTGATTTCCGCCGATGACTCCGATCCTGGGTTTTGTCCTCATTTCCATGGATGCTTATCCTTTCTCCCACGACTTTGTATCATAGGCCGCTGACGTTTTTCAATTTGAATGATGCGATCGGTGTTGGAATCACCCTCGGCTCCTTGGGAACCAGTCCCGTCGGTTCCCTGCTTCGGTCCCCCGCTATGGGAGCCAAAGGGTGATTCCAACACCTCATTAAGGAGATCACAAAAATACTTCCGATTTCAGGCGGGTTGAACTGCCCCCTCGATTAATTTACAATGTCAGCCGTGTATCGGTCTAGAAAACTCTCCCGGCTGTTTTTGTCTTTCTCTCTGGCTCTGGCCTGTCTTCCGGCCTGCCGGACGAAAACCTCGGCGCCGGAAACCGTCTACCGGCTCATCGACCTTCTCCAGAACGGAAATATCGTCCAAAGCCCGCTTCAGGGAAAAGATCCTTCATCCCTGACCGACGCCGTTTTTCCGGCCAGGTCGACACCCATCCCGGTCGCCGAATCCGGCGAAAATCTCCTGGGTCTTAAACGGAAGCACAACTTCAAGGGCAGCGAGGCGAACATTCTCTTTTCTCCGCCCGAAAGTTCATTCGCCTTAGACCTCGTTCTCCCGGAGAATGCCGCCTTTGATTTCGGCATCGGAGTCGTCCGGGACCGGAACGCGGAAGCGATGATGACCCGCCGGGAAAACGAAGGGGAAGGCGTCGAATTCATCGTCCGCCTCCAGATCGGCGGGAGAAAAAAAATTGTTTTTCAGGAACTCTTGCCTCTGCCGCCGCTTCGGGAGGAGCGGACCCGGAATTTTACACCCTATCATATTGCCCTCCCGGGCGCGGGCCGCAAGGTTCGCCTGACCTTGACGACTGCCGGAAAAAGCGGAGCTTTTTCCTATTGGTCCAATCCCGTCGTCTATAACCCGAAACCTCAAAAGACGAATGTCATCCTTGTCTCCATCGACACGCTCCGGGCCGATCACCTGGGGGCTTATGGCTACGCCGGAGAGACAAGTCCGGCTATGGACGAGCTGGCCAAGGATGGAGCCTTATTTCTCAACACGATCACATCCTCTCCCTGGACTCTTCCCGCTCATGCCTCGATGCTGACCGGGCTCAATGGGATTCGCCATCGGGTCTATACGAGGGAGGATATGCTCGACCCGGAGGCGCCGACGCTGGCCGCGCTCTTGAAAAAACGCGGCTATTTTTGCGCGGCAGTGACGGGAGGGGCGTTCGTCAGCTCCGCCTTCGGCTTTGCCAAGGGATTCGATACCTACGATGTGCGCGGCGGAGACATCACCAGGCCCGATCTGGCCGAGGAGTGTTTTGGAGACGTCTCCCAGCGCCTCGATGCCCTGGCCGCCAAAAATTTTTTTCTTTTCGTTCACACCTACCAAGTCCACAGCCCCTATCAATCGCCTTCCCCTTATAACACGATGTTCACCGGCGAGCGTCCGAAGCGGACCGGTTTTAACGTCCTGAAGGATTTGGGAGGAGAACAGGGGGTCTTCACGAAACTGCCCGGGGAGGACCGGCGGAATATCATAGGGCTTTATGACGGCGAGATCCGCTACACGGACGAGCGCTTGATCCGGCCGCTTATCGCAAAGCTCCGCCGGATGGGGCTGTATGACAGGACGGAGATCATCGTCACCAGCGATCATGGAGAGCAGTTCTCTGAGCACGGAAGCTGGAATCACGGCAATTTTCTCTATAATGACGTGCTCAGGATTCCGTTGATCATCAAATTTCCCTCTTCCCGGTATCGGGGCAAAACGGTCGCGTCGGTTGTCCGGCTGATCGATATCATGCCGACCATCCTCGAGGCTGCGGGTCCCGCCGGCCCGGACGGCGATTTCGACGGGCAGAGTCTGACCGCGGTCTTGAAAGAGGCTCAACCTCAAGATCGCGCCTACCTTGCGGATATAATCGACCATCCGTCCGCCGACGATAAATCCGGTCTGCCGACGCGGGTCGCGACGAATTCCGGACCTTGGAAATTTATCATGAATCAACCCTGGTCGAAGGCTTATCTTGATCTCTTGACGGCGCCGCCGCCCGGACTTCCGCGCTTCGAGCTTTACGACTCGGCTCAAGATCCCGGGGAGCGGATGAACAGGGCCGGAGACGAGCCCGAGCTCGTCCGGAAGCTCCAGGCCGACCTGAGCGGCCTGTACGCAAGCGCCGCGTTTAAGAAGGGGTCCAAGGCCCGCCCGAATGAGGAGCTCGAAGACCAGTTGAGGGCGCTCGGGTATATCAAATGACCGAACCTCGTGAGGAAGGAGGGGCCATGACGACTTTTCTCAAAATCCCGTGCCTGTCCGCGGACGAAGAACGGAAGATCGAGGACGACATTGCGGCGCGGATCGAAGCGAAAAAAAAAGAGGGCCGGCTGACCGACCGGGAAATCCGGGACATCCAGGAGATGAGGCTCCATCCGCTTCCGGACATCCAGGACGTCCAGAGCGTCTATGAGAACCATCTTTTCACTAAGAAATCCTAGATTCCGGCGCGTCCGGAAGACGGCGGGAATTTGAGGGAGGTGCCGATGGACAGCCCCAAACGGAACGAAACCCAGGACGCCGCGGCGATCGCGATCGATTACGACCGGGTCGATGTCGCCGCAATCATGGACCAGATCACGAAGGTCGCCGCGGCCGCGCCGCTCGAAGAGGCGAGATTGTCGGACGCATTTTCCTCATCGCCCGCCCCGGCCTCTCCTCCCGGGGCATCCGGAATCAAGGACAGGATACGGGCTTGGATGACCAGTCTGATCCGGCCGTTCTTCCCCCTGATTCGATTCATCGGCCTTCCCCTGCACGAGGATATCCGGGCGACGCAGGAGAGTCTTCACGAGACGAACAAGCGCCTCGACAAACTCACCGAGATGTTCTTCCGGTTGGAAGAGAAGACGGACAGGATCGACCGCGACTTGAATACGAGCACGGAATACATCCGACTTCTCCATAACCTCGGCCATAACCTCGTCGTCGAACTGACGAAATTGAAGATCGAGGCGGACACCTTGAAAGGCAAATTCCGCATTCTGGAAAAAGACCAGGACCATCTTCAACGGCGGGAACGGGCGCTCGAAGACAAGACCTGCCGATGACCATCGCCTTCGTCGTTCAAAGATACGGCCTCGAAATCAACGGCGGAGCCGAGCTTCACTGCCGCTGGGTGGCCGAGCACATGCTTCGCCACATGCCGGTCGAGGTCCTGACCTCATGCGCCCTGGACTATATCACCTGGCGCAATCACTTTCCCGAGGGCGAGGAAGTCATCAACGGCGTCCGGGTCCGGCGTTTCCCGGTTTCCCGGCCGCGCGTCCCCGAGAAGTTCGGACGCATCCAGAACCACATCCTCGAGCACGAGCACCGGGAAAAGGACGAACTCGCCTGGCTCGAAGAGGAAGGACCCACTTCGCCCAAGCTCATCCATTTCCTCCGAAAAAACGGCGGCGCCTATGACCACGTCATCTTCTTCAGCTACCGGTACTATCACTCCTATTGGGGGATCCGCGGCATTCCTGAAAAAAGCATCCTCGTCCCGACGGCCGAACATGATCCGGTCATTCACTTGAAAATTTTCAAAGACCTCTTCCGGATGCCGCGGGCCTTCATCTACAACTCCGAGGAAGAGAGGGAAATGATCCAGGCCCTCTCCCAAAACCAGGATATTCCCGGGCTGGTCGTCGGCGTCGGGACCGAAGTCCCCTCGACCTTTTCAGCCGAGCGCTTCCGCCGGAAGCATGGTATCGCCGGGCCCTACATCATCTATATCGGCCGCATCGACGAAAACAAGGGCTGCCCGCAACTCTTCGATTTCTTCCTTCGCTTCAAGAGAGAGACGCGCTCGGACGTCACTCTCGTCCTGATCGGCAACAGCGTCCTTCGCATCCCGTCGCATCCGGACATCCGCCATCTCGGATTCGTGGCGGAGGAAGACAAGTTCGACGCCCTGAGCGGAGCCGAACTGCTCGTCATGCCGTCCTTCTACGAAAGCCTGTCCATGGTCGTCCTCGAGGCTTGGGCCCTTGGCCGGCCGGTTTTGGCCAACGCCAAATGCGATGTCCTCAAAGGCCAATGCCGACGGTCGAATGGCGGGCTCTACTACGAAAATTACGGAGAATTTCGCGAAGCCCTGGCCCTTCTCCTCGAAACGCCCCGCCTGCGCGCGGGTCTCGGAGAGAACGGGCTGCGCTATTACCACACCCACTACACCTGGGACATCGTCGAAAGCAAATATCTCGCCGTTTTAAACCAGCTTGGAGCGCAGCGCTCATGAACGTCCATCAATTCGCCACATCGCTCAGCTACGGGGACGCGATTTCCGACGAAATGCTCGAGATCCGGAGCGTCCTCCGCGAAAAAGGATTCGGCTCGGAGATCTTCGTCAGGATGTTCGACCCGCGCTCGGCGAAGCACGTCAAGGACTACCGCGACTACAAAGCTTACAGTTCTCCGGAGAACGTCGTCATCTTCCATTTTTCGATCGGCTCGCCCGTCTCGAAGCTTTTCTTCCGCGTTCCGGACAGGAAGATGATGATCTATCACAATATCACCCCTCACGAATATTTCCTCGATTCCCACCGCGTCCTGGCCCGGGAATGCTATAAGGGCCGCCTCGAGATCAATCTCTTCGTCGACAAAGTGGACCTGGCCGTCGGAGATTCCGAGTTCAACCGGAAGGAGCTCGAAGCGCTCGGATACACAACCACGGGGGTGCTTCCGATCCTCATGGATTTCGCCAAGTTCGACGGCCGGCCCGATCCCGTGACCAGGAATATCTTCGACAACGGCAAAACGACGCTTCTCTATGTCGGGCGGATGATCCCCAATAAAAAGTTCGAGGACGTGCTCAAGACGTATTATTTCTACAAGACGTACTTCAATCCCGAGTCCCAGCTCATCCTGGCCGGCGATTACCGGGGGCTCGAGCGCTATTTCGCCGGGGTCCAGGAGCTGGCCGGGAAATTGAAGTTGGCCGACGTCCATTTCAGCGGGCATATCGCCTTCGACGAGCTATTGGCCTTCTACCGCGTCGCCGACGTCTACCTCAGCATGAGCGAACACGAAGGTTTCGGCGTTCCTCTCCTCGAGGCCTTCTACAACAAAATTCCGGTCATCGGCTATGCCGCCGGGGCCGTCGAGGAGACGATGAACGGCGGAGGCGTGACGCTCTATGAAAAGGGCTTCATCAAGACCGCGGCTTTAATCGACCGGATCCAACGAGATCCCGCGCTCCGGGAAAAGATCGTCACCGGCCAGCTCAAGGCCCTCGAGAAGTTCAGCCGGACGAACGTCAGCCGGGTCTTGATCGATCTCGTGGAAAGAGTCAGGCGGGCATGAGGATCGATCAGCTCGTTCCGGCCTTTCACCGCGGCGACGCGATCGGCGACGAGGCCTTCGAGCTGCGTCAATTTTTTCGCGGCCGGGGATTCGATTCCGAAATCTATTGCCTGACCCGCGACCCGGGGCTCGAAAGCGAGGCGCGGCTGTTCGCTGATTTCCCGCCGCCGTCGTCCGAAGACCTGACCTTTCTCCATTTCGCCCTGCCTTCGCCCTTGACCGCCGCGCTCCTCAAGGTTCCGTCGAAAAAAGCCCTCATTTATCACAACATCACTCCGCCTGAATTCTTCGCCGCGCTCAACCCGGAGATGTCCCGTCTTTCGCGCCTCGGCCGCCGGGAGCTTGAATCGCTCCAGCCTCAGGTCGACCTCAGCCTGGCCGATTCCGAATACAACCGCCTGGAGCTTGAAAAGCTCGGATTCCGCGAAACGCACGTCTTTCCCCTGTATATCGATTTCGCCAAATACGGCAAAGCGGCCAGCCCGTTTGTCTTCGAGCTTTTTCGCGACGAACGGGTGAATATCCTGTTCGTCGGGCGGATCGCGCCGAATAAAAAAATCGAGAATCTCATCAAGGCCGTTTTCTATTACAAAAAATACATCTCGCCGCTCGTCCGGCTGATTCTCGTCGGCACGACCAACACGTTCCCGGGGTATTACCGGAGCGTCTCGCGGCTGGCCGATGAGTTCTATCTGAAGCCGGAGGAAATCCAATTCATCGGCCACGTCCCCGACGAGGAGATGTTCGCCCTCTATCGCGCCGCGGACGTTTTTCTCTCCCTGAGCGAGCACGAGGGATTCTGCCTGCCCCTCATCGAAAGCATGATCTTCGACCTGCCGGTCATCGCCCTCGCCTCGACCGCCGTTCCCTATACGCTCGGCGGGGCGGGAATCCTGGTCAACGACAGCCGGCCGGACCGCGTCGCGGAGCTCGTCGACCGCGTCGCCCGCGACGCGGCGCTCCGGGCGAAGCTCGTCGAAAGCGGCCGGCGCGAACTTCGGAAATTCAAGGCGTTCCCCCGCGAGGATTTCCTCCTGGGCCGGATCATGGATGTGATGGGCTCATGAAGATCGCCTTCGTCGTCCAGCGCTACGGCCAAGAGGTCATGGGCGGGTCCGAGCTTCACTGCCGGCTGGTCGCCGAGCGGCTGGCCGGCCAGGGACACGACGCCACGATATTCACGACGACGGCCAAGGATTACGTCACCTGGAAAAACGAATATCCTCCGGGAGAAACGATTCTGAACGGGGTCGCGATCAAGCGCTTCGACGTCCTTCGGCCTCGCGATATCGAATCGTTCAACTGCTACTCCGACTGGATTTTCCACAACCCCCACACTCCGGGGGAGGAGCTGAATTGGCTCGAGCAGCAGGGGCCCTATGCCCCGGCGCTCATCGACGCCATCGAAAAGGAAGAATCGGCCCACGATCATTTTGTCTTTTTTACCTACCTTTATTACAACACCTACTGGGGCTTGCAGGCGTTGAGAAAAAAGAAAGCGATCCTCGTTCCCACCGCCCACGACGAGCCGGCGCTGAGACTGGGGATCATGAACGAGGTTTTTGCCCGGCCCGCGGCGTTCATGTTCAACACCGAATCCGAGAAAGCGATGCTCGGCCGGCACTTTTCGTTCGCCGGAAAATATATGGACACGGTTGGCGTTGGGGTCGACGTTCCGGAAAAGATCGATCCCGCCGCTCTGGCGAAATTCAAGCCGCTCAGGCCCTTTATCCTCTATGCCGGCCGGATCGAGCCGGGAAAAGGCTGCCAGGAATTGTTCCATTATTTTGGGAACTATCACCGCCGCCGTCCCGATCTCTATCTGGTTCTGATAGGCAACCTTCTCATGAACCTCCCCCCCCATCCGAATATTCACTACCTGGGCTTTGTTTCCGCAGAGGAAAAGAACGCGGCCATGTCGTTGGCCGCGGCGACGATCCACCCCTCCCATTTCGAAAGCCTGTGCATGGCCGCCCTGGAGTCCATGGCCGTCAGAACGCCCATTCTCGTCCAGGCCGCGGCCGACCCGCTGAAACAGCACTGCCTTGTCGGGAAGAGCGGGCTTTGTTATGCTGATTATTCGGAGTTCGCCCTGGCTCTGGACCTGTTGTTGCGGGATGCCCGGCTCAGGGGAATTCTTGGTGAAAACGGGTTGAGCTATGTTCGGAGACATTACACCTGGCCTCAGATCATCCGGAAATATGACATCCTTTTCCGGTCGTTGACTTAAATGGCGTTCATCAACTACACCTCGAACATCGTCATGGTTAAAATCGTCTATTACGGTCCGGGTCTCTCCGGAAAGACGACCAATCTCCGCTACATTTACGAAAAAATCGATTCTTCGTCCCGGGGAGAGTTCATCTGCATGGAAGGCGAAACCGGACGGACGTATTTCTTCGACCTCCTCCCGATCCGGGCCGGATTCATTCGCGAGTTCAGAGTCAATTTTCAGCTCATGACCGTGCCCGGCCAAGTCCGCTACGAAGCCTCGCGGAGAAACGTCCTCATGGGAACGGACGGGATCGTCTTCGTCGCCGACTCTCAGGAGCCGCTTCTGGCCTCCAATGTGGCCAGCCTCGAGAGCCTCTATAGAAATTGCCGGCTGCTCAAAATCGACCTGGATAGCCTGCCCCTGATCTTCCAGTTCAACAAACGCGACCTGGAAGACATGGTTACCGTCGATATTCTGAACGCCAGCCTCAACCCCCGCGGCCTTCCTTGGATCGAAGCGGAGGCGACCGGCGGCCGGGGCGTCTTCGAGACGCTGCGGGAGATCGCCAAGCTGACCATCCCCAAAGTTCGGGAAAAGATCCTGGGCTCCGCAGATACCAGCTTTCCGATTTCGTACGACGCCGAAAAAAAAGTGATTCCGGATTTGATATAAATCCTTGCGCCGCTCCGTCTTTTCTTACGGCGTCATGCTCTTTAAAACTCTCAGCGCGGCCCTTTCGGGCATTGAAGCCTATGTTGTCGAAGTCGAAGTGGACATTTCCGCGGGTCTGCCCAAATACACCGTCGTCGGCCTCCCCGATACGTCCGTGCGCGAGAGCAAGGAGAGGGTCAAGGCCGCCCTGAAGAATTGCGGATACGACTTCCCCTCGCGTAAAGTGACCGTTAATCTGGCCCCTGCGGCCAGACGAAAAGAAGGGCCGGCCTTCGACCTTTCGATCGCCCTCGGCCATCTCGCCTATCTCTCGGTCATTCCCGATGAACCGATCCGCGACCATATTTTCCTGGGCGAGCTCGCCCTCGACGGCCGCCTCAAATTCGTCCGGGGAATCCTTTCGGCCGCGCTCCTGGCTAAAAACAGGGGTATCAAGAATGTCGTTGTCCCGAAAGACAACGCTAAGGAAGCCTCTCTCGTTCCCGGTCTGGATGTCTTCGGCCTTGAAAACCTCGTCCAGGTCGTTGAGCTTTTGACCGTTCCGGCGAAGATTTCGCCGTGCCGCTATATCATGGATGAACTCTATGGCGGACCGGCGTATGACCACGATTTTTGCGAAGTCAAGGGACAATATCACGTCAAACGCGCCCTGGAGGTTGCGGCGGCCGGAGGGCATAATATTCTGCTCATCGGACCGCCCGGATCGGGAAAAACAATGCTCGCCCGTAGAATCCCGTCCATTCTGCCGGAAATGACCTTTGAGGAAATGATCGAGGTCACGCGGATCTACAGCGCCACCGGGCTGATCAATGACCAGGGTGCGGTCGCCGTCCGGCCTTTCCGGGCGCCGCACCACACGGTCTCGGACGCCGGCCTGATCGGGGGAGGCGTGATTCCCCGCCCGGGCGAAGTCAGCCTGGCCCATAACGGCGTCCTTTTTCTCGACGAACTTCCGGAGTTCAACCGCAGCGCGCTCGAGGGCCTGCGCCAGCCGGTCGAAGACGGAATCGTAACGATCAGCCGGGCGTCGATGAGCGTCACGTTCCCCTCGTCCTTCATGTTTGTCGCGGCGATGAACCCCTGCGCCGACGTGATGAGGGGGCTGGCGGGGAGGGAGGTTGATTGCACCGAAACGCAGAGAAGCAAGTACTACGCAAAGATCAGCGGGCCGCTGCTTGACAGGATCGACATTCAAGTCGATGTGCCGAGCGTGAAGTTTCAGGAAATGGTTTCAAAGATAGAAGGGGAGGGGTCGGAAGAAATCCGAAATCGGGTCATAGGCGCCCGGAAGCGCCAGCTCGAACGGTTCCGGGGAAGGCGCATCTTCGCCAACGCCCAGATGGGGACGCGCGAGGTCAAGGCGTTCTGCAGGATCGGGACGGAATGTTTAAAACTGCTC
>Ga0315286_10003324_pt1 | contig 15181 bp, 8 predicted proteins | sample YL17G10_0_MG_FD_205038 | JGI IMG/M metagenome (GOLD analysis project Ga0315286, IMG submission 205038) | Sediment microbial communities from Yellowstone Lake, YNP, Wyoming, USA - YL17G10_0 | ecosystem: Environmental > Aquatic > Freshwater > Lake > Sediment | place: USA: Wyoming | collected...
CTGGGTGCGCGTGCTGCTGCTCAACGACGTCACGGAGTGCACGCTTGACATCCCCTCAGCCTTCCGGATCGCCCCGGCCGGCCAGAGCCTGGATGCCCCAACCGGCGGAACCGCGAAGGAGCCGCTGGGCAGCCCGGCGAAGATCACGCTCGTGGACGGCCGGCTCATGCTCGGTGCGACACCTCTGGGGAGCAACGACATGGTTCTGAGCCCGGAGCGGCCGCACATTTTCGGACTCGACGACCAGAAGTACCGCGGCCGGTTGCGGCTGATCGTCAATCGCGACGGGCGATCGTTCGATGCCGTCAACTTGGTACCGTTGGAGCCCTACTTGGCGGGCGTCGTCGGCAAGGAGATGCCCCACAACTGGGAACCCCAGGCCTTGATGGCCCAGGCCATCGCGGCACGCACCTATTGCCTCTTCATCAAGAATCGCTTCGGGACCAATCGCAGCTACGACGTCACTCGAACGCAGTCCAGCCAAGTCTACGGCGGCATCGGCGGCGAATCCACCCAGGTCTGGGACGCCGTCAACAGCACCTGCGGCCAAATCCTGGTCGCGCCAGAGCTCTTGCCCGCGAACGCGGAGCAAAGCACGGAATCGGTGCCGTCCTCCGTCCTCTTTCATCCGTCCCCTGGATCGACGGGGCTGTTCCCTGCGTACTTCAGCTCTACCTGCGGCGGCCACACAAGCAGCGGCGAAGAGGTCTTCGGTGACTCATACGGCCCGCTCCAAGGCGTCGAGTGCCCGTACTGCAAGGACGTGGCCTCGCTGGAGGCCTTCTATTGGCCGATGGCCTCATTCGACCGCGAGACGGTCACGAAACAACTGCTGGACAGATATCCCAAGCTGGCCGCATTGGGAGAAATCACAGACGTGGCGGTCATCGAAGAGAGCTGCTACGGCTCGTTCTCCCGGTTGACAAAGATCCGGCTCACCGGGTCCACGGGCAAGACGGATACGCTTCGGGCCGAGAACCTGCGTCTGGCCATCGATCCGAGCGGACGCAAGATCAAGAGCGCCATCTGCCGGATCGTGCCCTGGGGCAACGGCTGGGCCTTCCTGTCCGGCCGAGGGTGGGGCCACGGCGTCGGGATGTGCCAGTGCGGGGCCAAAGGAATGGCCCGACAGGGCCGCGACGCGCAGAGCATCCTGCAATATTATTACGCGGGCGCGGAAATTGTAAACGTCTATTGAGGACCGCCCAGAACCTGAAGGAAAGAGGGAACAGGACTGATAGGGCCTATAAACTGACCTGCTATGGCGCATTTTGAAGTACTCAGCAATGATTCGCGCAGCAGCGCCAGGCGTGGCGTCCTGAGGACCCCCCACGGGATCGTCCAGACGCCGGCGTTCATGCCGGTGGGGACCGCCGGGGCCGTCAAGGGCGTTACACCTGAGTACCTGGAGGCGTCGGGAGCCGAGATCATTCTGGCCAATACCTATCACCTGATGCTCCGGCCAGGCGTGGATGTCGTCCGGACCCTCGGCGGACTGCACCGGCTGATGGCCTGGGACCGGCCTATCCTGACCGACAGCGGCGGCTACCAGGTCTTCTCGCTCAGCTCGCTGACCAAAGTCGACGATGAAGGCGTCGAGTTCACCAGCCACGTCGATGGGGCCCGCGTCCACCTGAACGCGGAGATTGCCACCGACATCCAGTGCCGACTGGGCGCCGACATCATCATGTGCTTCGATGAGTGCACCCCCCTGCCGGCGGACGCCGCCAGACTCCAAAGGGCGGCAGACCGCACCATCGAGTGGGCGAAGAGGTGCAAAGCCGCCATCAGGGGTCAGGGGTCAGGGGTCAGGGGTCAGCAAACAATTCCCGGCCCGTTGACCCCTGAACCCCGACCCCCGACCCCTTCTCCGCTGCTTTTCGGCATCGTCCAGGGCGGGATCGACCTCGATCTGCGCCGCCGGTGCGCCGAGCAGATCGTCGATATCGGATTCGACGGGTACGCCATCGGCGGCCTGAGCGTCGGGGAGGGCCATGAGGAGATGGTCAAGACGGTCCGATATACCGCCCCCCTGCTGCCGGCGGGCCGTCCGCGGTACCTGATGGGCGTCGGCATGCCGGCGGACATCCTCGCGGCGGTCCTGGCCGGCGTGGACATGTTCGACTGCGTCCTGCCGACGAGAAACGGACGCAACGCCTTCGCTTTCCTGCCGGGAGGCTCCCTGCGGCTTCGCAACAGCACCCATATCGGCTCCGCAGAGCCTGTCCAGCCGGGCTGCGACTGCTACTGCTGCCGGCACTTCACCCGGGGGGCGATCCGCCACTTCTTCAATTGCGACGAGATGCTCGGGCCCATCCTGCTGTCGATCCACAACCTGAGGTTCTACCAGAGGCTCATGGCCGACATCCGGGAGCACGTCGAGCGGGGTGACTTTGGCTCTTGGGCGGTCCAAGAGATGGAGAAGTACATGGAAACCGATAAGCGGTAGTTGCCGCGTGCCGCACGTTGCGCGACCCTGCGGGTGAGATTGCTTCGTCGCTACGTTCCTCGCAATGACGTAAACACGTATCGTGCGTCATTGCGAGCGAAGCCGGTCATGGGCCTTCGGCCCACCGCAAGACGATGGAAATGGGCGGGTGGCAGCGGCAAGGCCGAAGGCTTTGCCGATGGCGGATGGGCAAACCATCGGCAAGCTGCCAGGCTGTGTCACAATTCTGACAGGGAGGGTCTTTCTTTTTTGTCACGGGAGTTTATCATGGGCTCATGGGTTTTGGAAAGGAGTCCTGCGATGGCTTTTCGGCAATCCGAGCGTTACCAGCAGATGTTTTTCCCCCCGACCCTTGACGAGGTCATCGCCCAGGACGATCCCGTGCGAGCCTACAACGCCTTCGTGGACACGGTGGATTGGCAGGCCTTGGGGATCAAGGGCGATCCGCATCAGGCGGGCTGTCCGGCCTATCACCCCAAAACGATGCTCAAGATCTTGGTCTATGGGTACTCTTATGGGATCCGCAGCTCTCGCAAGCTCGAACGCGCGTTGCATCACAATCTGTCGTTCCTCTGGCTGGCCGGGGGTCTCCAGCCGGACTTCAAGACCATCGCCCGGTTCCGGCGGAACAATCTCAAGGCCCTCAAAGAGGTGATCAGGCACTGTGCCCGGTTGTGCATCCAGTTGGATGTGATCGCGGGCAATACGCTGTTTGTCGATGGCAGCAAGTTCCGAGCCAATGCCGGCATCCGCAACAGTTGGACGGCGGAGCAGTGCGACAAGCACATGGAACAGATCGATCAGCGGATCGAGGAGATTCTGCAGGAATGCGAGAGTCTCGATACCCAGGAGGCGGATCAGGACTCGATGGTGCATCTCCAGCAGGAGTTGGCGAAGCAACAGGGCCGCAAGGAGCGGATCGAAACGGCCCTGGAGCAGTTGAAGGCCCAAGACCTCCAGCGGGTCAATACGACCGATCCGGACTGCGCGAGGATGCAGGGCCGCCAGGGCTCGCATGCCGGCTACAATAGCCAGATGGTCGTGGATGAGCAGCATGGTTTGATCGTGCATACGGATGTGGTCAACGACAACCATGATCGCCAGCAGTTTGCCCCGCAGATCACGGTGGCCCAGGAGGTTACCGGCAAAGTCCCCAATACCGCCGGGGCCGATAGCGGCTACTACAGCGGCGAGGAACTGGAGAAGATGGCCGCGGTTGCTACCCAGGTGTTGGTGCCCGCCCGCGAGCAGGTACATCCCTCCAAGAGCAAACCCTTCGCCAAGGGTCGATTCCCGTATCTGGCCGCGGAGAACGTCTATCTCTGTCCGGCAGGTCATCGCCTGACGTACCGGCGGACCTGCGAGGATCGATCTTGGCGGGAGTATCAGCGGGATGGGGGCACCTGTTGTGCGTGCGAGCACTATAAGCAGTGCACCTGCGGACGCAATGGTCGCAAGATCGTTCGCTATTTCAATGAGGACCTGCGGGATCGGCTGCGCCAGCAGTTTGAACCGCCCGCTAGTCAGGAGGTATATCAGCGTCGCAAGCAGACGGCAGAACTGCCCTTTGGCCACAGGAAACGCAACCTCGGGGCGGGCCACTTCTTGTTGCGGGGCTTGTCCGGGGTCCGTGCGGAGATGTCGCTGTTGGCCAGTTGTTTTAATGTGGCCAGGTTGATTGGCTTGTTCGGGGTCGCTGGCTTGATCGCCAGGCTCTCGGCTCTGTAAGCCGCCTGTCCAGTGATCTATTCCCCCATAGGGGGAGCCGCCACGGCCTCAGTAGTGCAGGCTGCTGTGCAGTAGGCATGCGGTTGAGTTGAGGGAACCTGCCGAGCCAGATCTCGTATGCATCTGGCTCCAGAGCCAGACAATGGGCCAAACAACTATGATGTGACACAGCCTGTGCGCTTGCCGCTGCCACCCGTCAGCATGGTGAACGCATCTTCAGAGGAGCGCGGCAATCGATCCGCCATAGTTGTGGAACGTGCGAAACGCGGGATTGCGGATTCTGAAGGCCCCAATCTCATTTGAATTTGACATTTTGCCCTTTTTGATATAGTCTGTCTCGATTCTCTGTCGTTATAGGAAAGGACCGCGTAATGGACAATGTTTGGATACTCGCGCAGGCAGGCTCGCAAGAGGCCCCTTCGCGGATCGGCTCGGAACCCGTGGGCGGCGCCGGTCAATCGACGACCACGGCGCCGGGCAGCCCCAATACGGGGCCCGAGGGCCCTGCGCCGCAGAAGCAGGGGTCGCCTTACAACAGTCTGCTGTTGATGGTCGCGGTGGTCGGGGTCTTGTACGTAGTCATGCTTCGCGGCCCGCGGAAGCAACAGCAGCAGCAGAAGCAGATGGTCCAGTCGCTCAAAAAGAACGACCGGGTCCGAACCATCGGAGGGATCTACGGGACCGTCATGGACGTCAAGGGCGACGAGGTCGTTTTGAAAGTAGATGAGGCGACCAACACCAAGATCAAGGTGAGCGCGTCGGCCATCGGCAAGAACCTCTCGCAAGAGGGCAAGGAATAGGGACGAAGTATTTACAATTTACTATTTACGATTTACTATTTGCGGCTCGCGGTTGAAGACCTACCGATCGGCAGCATCCGTTCGCAAATGGCAACCTCTAAATAGTAAATTGTAAATGATAAATAGCAAATTCTATAGGGCGGTTTTATGAACAGAAATCTGGTGCCGAAGTTCATTTTGATCCTCGTTCTGGTGCTCTTGGCCGTACTGGCCCTCTATCCTCCCAGCCGAACGCTGAAGCCGGGCATCGACCTCGCCGGTGGAACAAGCTTGATCTACGCCCTGAACACGGAGGGTATGTCCGGTGACGAGCAGAAGGACCTCGCCCAGAAGATGATCGCCGTGCTGCGGCGGCGTATCGACCCGGCCAACATCCAGAACCTCGTCTGGCGCCCCCTGGGCAGCACGCGATTCGAGATTCAGATGCCTCTGGCCAGCAAGGAAACCCAGGACAAACGGGATGAATTCCAGGCAGCCATGGATGATCTGCTGAAGAAGAATATCAATTCGGCCACGATCATGCGCGCTTTGAAATTGCCGCCCGAGCAGCGAACGGCGGAACTCACCCAGTTCGCCCAGGGGGACCCGAACCACCTGAAGATGCTCAACGATCTGGCCGCGGCACACGATGAGCGGCAGCGGTTGCAGCAGGAGCGGGATGCACTGGCCAAAGAGCTCCAGACCCTCGAGGAGACGATGAAGACGGCGGGTCTCGACGTCGCCCAGGTCCAGGCGAACCGGGACCCGTGGGGCAAGCTCAACGAGGAGGCCCGGAAGAAGGCATTGGCCGACTTCCTCGGCGCCAAGGCCGAGCAGAACCTTGCGTCCGTGCAAACCTACGTCGCAACTTCCGCCAAGCGGGCGGATACCGTCAACAAGCTGACCGTCGCGGGTGGGGTGAATGAGAAATACGACCAGTGCAAGAAGCAATTGGACCAACTCAGCCTCACCCAGGAGCGAATCACCTTGATCGCGGACTTGACCGGCAAGTCGGCCAAGCGGGCGGACGAGATCGCCAAGCTCAAGGCCAGTCACCCGGACCGCGTCAAGGAAATCGATCGAGCCATCGCCGCGTACGATGCCTATCGGCCTTTCCAGGGCCGGCTCGATGACCCGGCGGACCTGCGCCGCATGCTCAAGGGCGCCGGGATTCTCGAATTCCGCATCCTGCCGACGTCCGACCGGTCGGACCTCAGTGCCGCCGAGATCCAGCGGTACCGCGATGACCTCCTATCGAAAGGCCCCAAGTCGGCCTCGGACAACCAGTACATCTGGGTGGAGATTGAGAATCCTCAGGAATGGAAGGAGAATCGCAACACGGTCGCCGGCCAGTTCGGCGACAAGTCCTATGTCCTGGCCAGCAACAAACTACCGGATGAAGCCTTGCTGCACGGCGCAGGCACCCGCGAGTGGAAACTCGTGGGCGCCCACCCCACCTCGGATGACGTCGGACGCCGGGCGATTGGTTTCAACCTCGACATCAAGGGGGGCGATCTCTTCTATAACGTCACCAGCAAGAACCAGAATCGGCCGTTGGCCATCGTCCTCGACGACAAGGCGATTTCGGCTCCCAACATCAACAGCGCGATTCACGACAGAGGCATTATCCAGGGCAGCTTCACGCCGACCCAGGTCAGCGACATGGTCGACAAGCTCAATGCCGGCTCGCTGCCCGCGCGGCTGATCGAGCAGCCGATCTCCGAGCGGGTGATCGGCCCGTCCATCGGTGCGGACAACGTCCACAAGGGTATCGTGTCGGGCCTGATCGGCATCGCGCTGGTCATCCTCTTCATGATCGTCTACTACATGGTCGGTGGAAGCATCGCCGACGTGGCCATGCTCATGAACCTGCTGTTCACGCTGGGCATCATGGCCATGCTGCGGGCCACGTTCACGCTGTCCGGCATCGCCAGTGCGATCCTCACGATCGGCATGAGCGTCGACGCCAACGTGCTGATCTTCGAGAGAATCCGGGAGGAACAGGCGAAAGGCGTCGGTCTGGCGACCGCCATCCGGAACGGATATGCCCGAGCCTTCAGCGCCATTTTCGACTCGAACCTGACGACGGTCCTCGCGGCGGCCGTTCTCTACTACGTGGGCACGGAGGACCTCAAGGGCTTCGCCATCGTCCTGATCCTCGGCCTTATCTCGAACTTGTTCACGGCCGTCTTCGTGACCCGTGTGATCCTCGAGTACCTGGTTTCCAAACGGATCCTCAAGGACCGTCTGCTGATGTTGCGTCTCATTCGAGTGCCCAACATCAACTGGATGCGTTTGCGGCCGGTGTTCTTCACGATCTCGGGCACGCTCATCATCGGCGGCCTGTCGATCTTCTTCCTCCGCGACAAATCGAAGTTCGGCATTGAGTTCACCGGTGGAACCAGCGTCCAGATCGCCCTCAAGGAAGGGACCTCCCTCACCCGCCAGGACGTGCAAGACCGGATGAGCCAGATGGGCAACAAGCTGAATAACGCGGATCTGCAGTCGGCCAGCGTCTACAGCATCGGCGTCCCGATCAGACAGGCCACCGGCGGCGAGAAGGTCTACGACCAGTATGAAATTACGACAATGGCCACCAACAAGCTGCAGGCGACGGTGACGCTTGCCGAGGGGAACACGCAGACGGCCGACGCCGTTACGGCGGCCATCCGCAAGACTGGGGCCGAGTCGCGGGCCGATCTGGGCGAATGGACGGTCACGCCCGGTGGCCCCAGAGCGTTCCTGGTCACCACCAACCGCATCAATCCGGTCATGGTCAAGAACGTGCTGACGAAGGCCTTCCCCGAAGCCCAGGTCTCGGAACCCAAGGTGGAAGAGGCCGTCTCCGATGCGATCCGACAGGCCTTCGAGGGGCAATTGTCGCTTCAGCAGAACCTCAAGCCCACGATCACCTCGGCCCAGAAGATCACCGACCAGATCATCGAGACTTACCCGGAGCTGGCTCGCTACGTCGGCGGAGTCAGGATCGAGACCACCCTGGACGTCCCGGCATCGATGCAGGAGATCGATCAGCGGCTCAAGGATTTGAAGTTCAGGCCCGACACGCAGGACCTGGCATCCTACGCGTATAGTGTCTTCGGGCCCGGTCTCAAGACGGTGGAGCCGACGCAGCCGGTCAAGGCGTTTACCTTTGTCAGCATGGAGCCCGAAGCCGGACTGCGGGAGCTCAGCGAGCAGGAATGGACGCAGTTCGTCGACAACGAGAAGACCCGGGTGCTCCAGGCCACCGAGCGGGAGACCTCGCTGCCGCGTGTGACCCGGATCGACCCGTTCGTTACGTCGGAAGCCAAGATACGGGCCCTCGCGGCCGGCGTGCTCGCGGTGCTGGCGATGGGCGCCTATGTCTGGTTCCGCTGGGGCGATGCCCGCTACGGTTTCGGGGCCATTGTCACGCTGATCCATGACTCCTGTGTCTCGATCGGTCTGATCAGTGCCTGCACCTTCCTGGCCTCGACCTCGATCGGTCAGGCCCTCTTGATCGGAGATTTCAAGATCGATCTGGTCATGATCGCCGCGATCCTCACCCTGATCGGCTATTCGATCAACGACACCGTCGTGATCTACGACCGCATCCGGGAAAACCGCACGAGACGGGGCGGAAGGGAGCTGTTGATCTCGCCCGAAATCATCAATGACGGCATCAACCAGACCCTCTCCAGGACCCTGATCACAGGTTGCACAACCCTGATGGTGCTCGCGGTGCTCTACGTTTTCGGGGGCGAAGGACTGCGAGGGTTCAGCTTCGCCATGCTGACCGGTATTATCATAGGCACCTACTCGTCCGTGGCGATCTCGGCGCCCGTCCTGCTGCTGTGGAAGAAGTACGAGCAGGCCTCGGTGGCGCGCCAGGTCACAAAACAACGGGTGGAGGTCAAGAAGGCATGATCCCCCAGTTTGGCGCAGTGGGGCTCGCAGAAGCATAAGGCCGAAAGATCGCAGTACCGCATTTCGCAAGTCCTGCGACTATGCGGGAGGAGATTACTTCGTTGCTGCGCTCCTCGCAAGGACAGGGACCGGCGTTGACCGCAGTACCGCTGCGCGTCGGGGTATATCATTGCGAGCGGAGCGACGCACTCTGTGGCCGCGCGATTTGTGAAATGTGGCAGTACGGTGGGTAAAGACTACAGAATCGGGCTGGCGGTGGGAGCCGTCTTGGTTGTCGTTGCCCTCTTCTGGGTGGCGACCCGGCCGAGTCTCAGCCCTCGTCTGCCGTCGGTGCAGTTGCCGCAAATCAATAACCAGGATCCTTTGAGGACCGACGCTGGCGCGACCCCGCCAATCACAGGCTCGGCGCCCGAGGCCAACAGGCCGGCACGTAACGAGATCGGCCAAGCCGTGAGCACAGGGCGCAAGACGGAGAACGGAGGACAGCCTTCCGTCATCGGTCTGCCATCATCAGTCCAGCCGGACTTGACGGTTTTCGAGAAAGATCAGCCGATCAAGACGACCAAGTTTCACATCGTCCGCCAGGGCGAGACCTTGTCCGCAATCGCGCAGCAGTATTACGGCTCACCGAACCACTGGCGTAAGATTCTCACGGCCAACGGGAAGGCCATCAAGGACGCCAACAAGATCGCTCCCGGCACGAAGCTGATCATTCCGGAGTGAGCCGCGCAAAGCGGATTGTCTGTGAGCCGCCTGCGGCGGCAAGGGGTTGCTTGCCGAAATGCGCTTTTGACAATTCGCGGCAGGAATCCTATCATCATGCTCTGCCTGCCTGCCGTGGCATGGCTATCAAGGATGAATAGGAGTCAATACCTATGGAATCGAATCACGACCACCAGCACCCCACGAGCCGGCCGCGGTCCCAGATGTGGCTTACCGTTTTCTTGCTGGTCCTGGCCTTGCTGTTTCTCTTCCGGGAAGCGAGGACCTGGCTTCCCGATCTCTACTACAAAGGGGCCGAGCCTCGCGCGGTGACCGCCCGCGGCGATCTGGCGGAGGATGAGAAGGGCACGATCGCACTGTTCAAGACCGTCTCGCCGTCGGTGGTCTACATCACGACCATGGCGGTCCGGCGCGAGCCCTTCAGCTTCCGTCCGCTGGAGGTGCCGCAAGGCGCCGGCTCCGGCTTCGTCTGGAACGACGATGGCTACATCGTCACGAATTTCCACGTGATCGCCGAGGCCCAGGGGGCGACGGTGACCCTGGCAGATCGGTCCACGTGGCCGGCGAAGCCCGTCGGCGCCGAGCCGGACAAGGACATCGCCGTGCTGAAGATCGACGCCCCCAAGCACCTTTTGCCGCCCATCCCCCTCGGCACGTCGAGCGACCTCCAGGTTGGCCAGAAGGTCTTCGCCATCGGCAATCCGTTCGGCTTCGACCAGACGCTGACGACCGGCGTCATCAGCGGCCTCGGACGCGAGATCGAGTCCGCCACGGGCCGGCTGATCCAGGGCGTTATCCAGACCGATGCGGCGATCAACCCGGGCAACTCCGGCGGCCCGCTGCTCGACAGCGCCGGTCGCCTCATCGGCATCAACACGGCCATCGTCAGCCCCTCGGGCGCCTATGCCGGCATCGGGTTTGCCGTACCCGTCGATATCGTCAACCGGGTCGTCCCACAGATCGTTCGCGGCGAGAAGATCAAGAAGCCCGGCCTGGGCATCACGCCGGTCGACGATTACATGGTCCGTCGCTTCGGACTGGAAGGGGTCCTGGTTCGCACCATCGCGCCCGGCGGTGCCGCTGACAAAGCGGGCCTGCGGCTGACCCTGCAGGACCGGCTCGGCCGCATCATTCTTGGCGATCTGATCGTCGCCGCCGGCGGCAAGCCCATCCGCAACTTGAACGACCTCTTCCGGGTCCTGGATTCCCATGAGGTCGGCGACACCCTGCCGCTCACCATCATCCGCGACGGTGCGAAAACCGAAGTGGAGGTCCAGCTCCAGGCCCTGCCCTGATCCCGGTCTGCCGCCACAGCCGGAATCAACTCGCGTAGAGACGCCGAGGTGCAGACGGAAGCGAGACGACGGTGTGCTCCACGTGCTCGGCACCATCTGCGCCTCTGCGCGAGACCAGATCGCGTGTATCTCAAACGGCTACGGCGCCGGCGGAATCGACACGTCGTCGATGTAGACGGTGTCCGCTCCGCGTGAGGAGCCGCTGTCTTTCGTATATTCCCACGTGAAAGTATGGCTGCCCGCCGAGACGGGGAAGGAGATTTCCTGCCATCCCTGCTCTCCGGACACCACCTCTTGCACCTTCCCATCGATCGAGAACCTGTACACGTCGAACTTGGGCTCACTGGAGACCTTCCTCCAGAAGCTGATCCGACCCGCCGTGACATTCGCTCGTAGGATCAAGGACGTGCTCTCGTTGTCGCCGATGGCGCCGGCTCTGGTACTGTACTTGCCGGAATGCCGGTCTTGGGACGTGACGTACCACTGGGGATACTCTGGCGAGGACCATCCTGCACCGAGCTTGCCTTTCTCAAAATCCTCGACTGCGGCGTTGAGGGCGAAGTTCGCAACCAGCGTGTAATCCCCAGTGACGACAACGCTCGTGCTCGCCGCATCGGGCTTGGCGACTTTGCCGGCATCGACCGCCGTCCCGCTCCAATTCTTGAAGCGATAGCCGGCCTTGGCCACCGCCTCAATCGGCACGGATTCTCCGTCGTTGCAGATGAAAGCACCTTCCCCGGGGTTGGTCACAGAGCCGCCGGGCGTCGAGGAGATGGTCAGCGTATACACCCGTCCCAAGCAGGCATCATAGGAGATGTTGATTCCCGGATTGTTCAGCTTGATCACAGGAATGTAGACGGCACAAGCCTTCGCATCCAGTGGGTTGCCCTCCAGCGATAGGTCGTGCAAGCCCGTCAGACCGGCCAGAGCAGAGATATCCTGGATCAGGTTCCACCGAAGCCTGAGAGTCTGGAGTTTGGCCAATCCAGCCAGCGGGCGGATGTCGGTGATCTGATTGGCCCCAGGTCCCAAGTTGCCGAGGTCCAGATACGTCAAGTTGGTTAGCCCTGCCACAGGGCTGATGTCCACGATTCGATTATGCTCCAGGGTCAGATGCTCCAGGGTCTTCAATCCTGCAAGAGGACGGAGATCGCTTATTTGATTGAGGCTGAGGTTTAATGCCCACAACCCGGTCAGACCAGCCACGGGCGTGATATCGGTCAGCACTCCCGTCCGGTCGAGATCCAGTATTCTCAGAGTGGTCAGGCCAGCCACCGCACGGATATCCCGGATCGGATTGCCAGACAGGTAGAGTTCTTGCAGCTTGCCCATACCCGCCACCGGGGATATGTCGGTAATGTGGTTGTCATTTGGCTCACTCGCCGCAAGGAGGTCAAGACGGATTAGATTGACGAGGCTCGAAAGGGGTCTGATGTCCGTGATCAGATTCCCGCGCAGGCCCAGATCGCTCAATGCCGTCAAGTTGCTCAGGGGTGTGAGATCGCCAATGCGATTGTTCGAAAGGTTCAAATAGGTGAGACTCTTCAGCTTGGCGAGGGGACGAGTATCTGCCAGGCCAGTGCCGTCGAGATCCAGATACGTCAGCTTTGTCAGGCCTGCTAATGGGCCTATGTCACCGATCTTGTTGCCAATTAGGGCGAGGAGCGTCAGGTTTGTCAGACCTGACAGAGGGGAGATATCGGTGATGTTGTTATTCGTGAGAATCAACTCATTCAGGTCTGCAAGCTTGGCCAGAGGACGGATGTCGCTGATTTGATTTTGTTCCAGGCGCAGGTGTTGGAGCTTCGTCATTCCAACCAAGGCGGAGATGTCGGCAATCCGCTGGTTGTACGGCAAGAGGAGACGCACGAGATTCGTCAGACCGGATAACGGACCTATGTCACTGACCTGCGCATCGGTTATCGACAGAAACTCCAGGCTTTTCAGTCCCGAGAGGGGACTCAAGTCACTGACTTTGATTTGGTCTAACCACAAGCGCTGCAGTTTGGTCAGCCCTGCCAAGGGTGAAATGTCGCTGATGTCCACGTTGCCGCCTAACTGGAGAAGGGTAAGGTTCCTGGCATACTCCAGTCCGGTCAAGTCCTTGATCCCTCCGCCACCGAGCCACAATTGGCTTAGTTTGAGCATATCAGCCGGCGTTGGGTTCGCGATGCCAAGTGCGGCCTCGATGGCCGCTTTCAGGGCGGGATCGGGAATGTTCACCGGGTCTGCGGCGTTTGCCGCTGAGGCCGCAATGAGGATCGTTACCGACAGAAAAATAGCGATTCTCTGTGTCTTCATAGAAATGTCCTCCGAGAAAAGAGTTCGAGTACCGGTACGCACTCCCTGCGAAGAATCGAAACGTCTCCGACATCCAACAGTCAACCAGTCGAATGTAGCACATTATCGGGCTAACAACAAGAAGAATCTCCGCCTCTGGGCAGGAGTAGACCAGATCTGACCATCCCCAAGGCGGGGATGTCCTGCTCGCCAAGCATGGAGCACTGCTGCGGGCGAAGCCATGCGAGCAACTCGGGCAGCGTGTCCTTTGCACAACGCGAATCCTTAAACCCTTTGCTGATTTACACTTATGCGTCAACGCTCCCGATCTGATGTGGTCGCCAAGCACCAAGAGAAAAAAAGCATGAAACCACCCATTGACAAGGGACTGATAAATTAGGTAACATGCACAATGTGGCTAAGCATTGGCTGCGCGGCTGGCAGATTCGATTCGCCACTCGCTGAGTGATCTGAGTAGGAGCAGGAACGATCACAGGGCTGCGAGCTTCTGTTCGCGGCCCTGTTTTTCTAACAACGGCCCATTCATTTCGGCGGTGATTCGTGATAAGGCTTGCCCGCTTTGTACAGCGTCAAGCGAGATTCGAGCGTATTCGTGGAGGCTTTGGGGTTGCCGCGGACGATCTCTATCGCCTGCAGGGTCGTCCGGATCGCCAGGTCGAACTGGCCTGTTTCCGCGTAGGCAGCCGCCAGGCTGTCCAGCAGAGGAGGCGACTTGTGGGACGTCGATTGGCACGCCCATTCGGCCAACCGCACGGCCCGGCGGCCGTCGCGCAACGTCGCTTCCGGAGAGGTCGCCAGCAGCCAGGCCAGGTTGTTGACGACAGTCACATCCCCGGCATTGGCGGCATAGGCCGCTTCCAGGTGAGCCAGGGCTTCACCATGACGGCCGATGCTGGAGAGCAGACCTCCCAGAAGGCCATGCACCGCGGGACTATTCGGAGCCAAAGCGGCGACCTTGCGGACATAAGACATCGCTTCTTGCGGCCGGTCGAGCCGAGCCAGACACGAGGCCAGCAGGTACAGGGACTCCACGTGGTTGGGCTCCTCGTTCAAAGCCCGCTGAAATTCCTCCACGGCCTTGGCATACTCGTGTCTCTGCTCGTAGCCGACCCCAATTCGGTAATGGGTATAGTAGTCCGCGAACTCCTGCCGGATCTCTCTGAACTGCTCGGGCCGGACATTGACGAACTCGGGGATATTGGCGGCCCGATCCGCTGCCGTGAAATGCTCCAGAAGCACGGGGGGACTGTCATTCCCCTGCGCGTCAATGTGCGTCAGCCACAACTGTGTAAATGGCCCGTTCGCCTTCGATGCGAAGACCAGCCACCTGGCATTCGGGGACCAACTGTGCCAGGAGTTCATCTTGCCGGGGAAATTGCATCGCATCTTTCGAGGCGTGCCGCCGGCCGAGGGCAGGATATAGAGTGTGCTGTCAGGCCGCAGCAGCATGAAGGAGTCGCTCTGGCAAAAGACGATCCATCGGCCGTCAGGCGAGAATCGCGGGAAGTAGTTGCTCATCCCGTTGCCGGATGCGCCGTGCAGCGGCGTGGGTGTGCCGCCCCGGCCTTCGTTGAAATCGATTCGGAAGACATCGTAGCGGAACTTCCTGCCGCCTTCGAAGAACTCGGCGACCTCGTCCTTTTCCACCACGGCGGAAGAGGGGTCCTTCAGACCGGCAAGGGTATACGCGTCGCTGCGGGCGAAAAGGATGGTCTTGCCGTCGGGACTCCATACGGGATTGCTCTGGACGCAGCGCCGGTCGTCGGCGCCTCTGAGGGGGGAGAACTCCTTCGTCTGCCGGTCGTAAACGACCAGGATGCCTGCCACGGGGAAGAACCGCTGGGAATAATACAGCTCGTCCACAACTGCGAACACGGACCGGTCCTTGACCGTGCTGACGACGTATCGGCCATCCGGTGAAATCTGGGACAGCAGCCCGAACGTGGGCTCCTTGTCCTGCCGGCGGTAGTCGCTCCATGAGATCAGCGTGTCTTTCGCCA
>Ga0315286_10003325_pt1 | contig 15180 bp, 15 predicted proteins | sample YL17G10_0_MG_FD_205038 | JGI IMG/M metagenome (GOLD analysis project Ga0315286, IMG submission 205038) | Sediment microbial communities from Yellowstone Lake, YNP, Wyoming, USA - YL17G10_0 | ecosystem: Environmental > Aquatic > Freshwater > Lake > Sediment | place: USA: Wyoming | collected...
GGGATCTACGCCTCGACGGAACTTCACGAGAATGAGCGGTTTGACCTTTGTGGAATCCGTCAAATCGTGAATGTCATGGGGAAACACATTTCCGGAAAGATCGAGCCAGTTAGAGAGCGCCCGTGCAATTCCTCTCGCGTGGTGATATCCCGAGAGCTCGTCGGGATCCGCGGCCTTCGCGATCTCCACGCGGTATCCCGCGGGAGGCACCATGCTGAGATATGACGTGTCGCTTATCGCATTCCATCTGAAGTCATCGAGGATCATGCACGGCTCGTCAGGTTTCAATTCGATCCAACCCGCCGCTTTCGAGCCGCTCGGTAGAAAATCGTTCAGACGCAGGCTGTAGGGATACGCATCATTGGGGCCGCGCCGCGGGCTCACGACCTCCAGGCGCGCGAGCAACTCCGTCTCGAGGTCGACCCAGGCCGTCACTCGGTGCCTCTGTTTGCTGTTTGAGCTCGGGTGTCTCCCTTGGTGCGTTTGTCTGCTGTTTGAGCTCGGCCCTCTCTCGTAAACCGCCATATTCCTGCCGTCGTATCGTTCCTTTCGGACGAAGGAAAAGCCTTTTTGCTTGTACCATCCGGTGAGAGTGCTGAGTCCATTCGGCCGTTTCCTGCCTTTTGCGTAGCACGACGAACATGTATCGTTATATACTTCCCGCGAAATTACCGCTCGCCGCTCACCGGGATAAAGTCGAAGCTCCGTGTTACCGAGCCTGCTCCTGAGATCCTTGACAACCGTGCTGTCCTCGAAGTCCCGGCGCGAGATCCGCGAGAGAGCTCTGCCTTCAGTGTACATCGTCCATTCGCCCACATTCCAGAGTCGTACACGATAGACGACGTTATCGGCCTTCTGCATCTTCTCCTGCACCGCGGCGAAGGCGGGAACGGGGCCGTCATGCCCGCCGCGGATGAGATCGATCATCAGAAAGGCGATAATGACGGCCGCCGCGGCTGCGGCGATGGCGGCGATTCTCGGGATTCTCGCGACGACCCGACCGGCTCGCCCGAGCGGCGCCCATTCCGCCGCGCGCACCCTCTCGATTGCCCGTTCCTGGACTCTCTTGATCGATTCGTCGCGAGGCGCGGCGAATTCGGCGAGCCGGGAATCGTCATTGAGCAGCCGCTCCCGATATGCGCGGCACGACTCGCACGCCGCGCAATGCCTTTCGATCTCGGCCATTTCATCCGGCTCCAGGGTATACCCGATGGAGCTTTCGATCCTGCGTCTCATTTCCATGCAATCAGCGTTCATCGTGCGCCTCCGTTCGTTCCAGGAGCTTCCGAAGCTCGCCGCGCGCCCTGCTCAGTCTCATGTGGACCGCCTTGGGGGATATGCCGAGCGTCGCGGCGATGCTCCCGGTGCTCGTTGCGTCGAAGTAGTAGAGCATGAGGGGGATCCGATGCTGCTCGGGGAGCTTCCACAGCGCGCGCCTGAGATCGGAAAAGCTCTCCGGCTCCCGGCTGGGGCAGTCGGCCTGCGTCGCGAGGAGCCGCGCCTGATTCGCGCGCTCGCGGATGAAGTTCCGGCTCAGGTTTCCGGCTATGGTCGCGATCCATGGCCCGAATCGGTCTCGATCCCTGAGAGAAGCGATCTTCATGAATCCTCTCACGAGAGCCTCCTGAGCAAGATCCTCCGCGTCGGCCTCGACGCCGACGATCGCGAGACATACCGCGTAGACGCGCCCCGCGTGAAGCCTCACGAGCCCGGCGTACGCTTCGCGATCTCCCCGCATGCATGCCTCGACGAGTTTGCGGTCCGGTTCGGTCCCCATCGGGTCTCCCTCCGATATCTACCCTACAAGACACCTGAGGCGCCGAAATCCTCACGGGGAATATTCACATAGAATGCGGGGGGAGGGCAATACAGTCCGACATGGTCGGCGACGGATTTGAGCTTGAGCGACCGGCTGACCGGGAGTAAGATGACGACATGAATGCAACCAGCAGGGTAATCCCGGTTAGGGGGAATCAGAGTGTTTGAGCGATTGAGAAACTTACTTCGCCCGATGCCGGATCGTGGGGCACTGCTGCGGAAATCATTCAGTGCCTATTTGCATGGCAGCGGCATTGAGATTGGAGCACTCCATCATCCCCTTCCTCTTAAAGGTTTGCCGATCACTCAGATTCGGTACATTGATCGCTTGTCACTTGCCCAGCTGCGCCGGCATTATCCCGAACTCTCTCGCCATGAGTTGGTTCGGGTCGATGTGATCGACAATGGCGAGACTTTATCCACCATTGCAGATCGCTCCCTTGACTTTATCATTGCCAACCACTTCATCGAACACGCACGCGACCCAATCGGGACCATCCGAAACTGGCTGGCCAAGCTCAAACCAGGCGGCCTTGTCTATATGGCCGTGCCGGATATGCGCCGCACCTTTGACTCCGAACGCCCCCTCACGTCGTTGGACCATCTGATCAAAGATGGCCTCGCTTCCGAGACGGAACGATCGGAGTTGGATCTTATGCATTTTCTCGAATATGCGAGGTTAGTCGACAAGAAGGCCGAGCACGATATTGAATCACATGTCCGACACCTTGTTCAAACAGGTTACTCGATTCATTTCCACACATTTGTCCCGCACACATTTCTGGAAATGCTCCGATATGCGCAAGACCATTTGCGGTTGCCCGTCGAGATTCGTGCCTATGCCGACACCCCGCCTGGAAGTGTTGAATTCTTGTTCATACTGGCAAGGACTATTGAGTAGCGGGATTCTCTCGATGGTCCGGTGAAGAGCCGGCGCGTTCGCGAGTGGACCACCGTGGTCGGGCCGGGAGCCGAGGCTCCCGTGAAGAGAGAGGCTCCGGCCGCGATGATCTCAGCCGCTCCATGAAGAGACTCATTCTTGCGAGCCGATTAGCCGTTGCGCGCTCGGAAACCGTCCGCTATTGTATCGAGCATGAAGGATGATCTCCTGCATACGCTCCAGGAGCGCGTCAAGGAACTGACCGCCTTGCACGGTACCGCCCGAATTCTCCAGGACCAGACCAAGTCGGCGGGGGACGTGATGCGGGAGGTGGCGGCCTTGCTGCCGCCGGCGTGGCAGTATCCGGAGGTCGCCGCCGCGCGCATTCGGTTCGAGCGTCTCGAGACGAGAACGGCCGGATTTCGCGAGACCGAATGGCGGCAGATCGCCTCGTTCGTCGTGCGCGAAGGACAATCGGGCGAGATCGAGATCTGCTATCTGGAGCAGCGGCCCCCTGCGGACGAGGGACCGTTCCTGAAAGAGGAACGGGAGCTCGTCGAGTCGCTGGCGGAGATGCTCAGGTTCTATTTCCAGCATCTGCTGGCCGACGAGAATCTGCTCAGGGCCCATGCGGATCTGGAGCGGATCGTGGCGGCGAGAACGGCCGAGCTGAGGGAGACGAACGCCTCCCTGCGGCGGCTCGCCTCGGAGCTCTCTCTCGCCGAGGCCAGGGAGCGAAGGAAGATCGCCGAGGATATTCACGATCACATCGGGCAGGCGCTCGCATTCACCAAGATGAGCGTCGAGCAATTTCGGGGGAACGCGATCTTTTGCGGATTCGAGGACAAGATCGACGAGATCGCCGCGCTCCTCGCTCAGACGATTCAGTATGCGCGCAATCTGACGTTCGAGATCAGCCCGCCTGCCCTGTACGAGCTCGGGCTCGAAGCGGCGATCGACGGGCTCGCGGAGCGTTTCCGGAAGAAGCACGGGCTCGCCGTTCGCGTCGAAACGCACGCGGAGATAGGCCCTCTCGGAAGCGACGTCGTCGTGCTTCTGTACAAATCGGTGCAGGAGCTCCTGACCAACGTGACGAAACACGCGCGCGCGAAGAACGCCGCGGTCCGCATCAAGCGGGGGGGGGATTTCATCCGCATCGAGGTGGAGGATGACGGGTGCGGCTTCGACGCCGGCGCGCTCGGGTCCTGCGGCGCGGGCGATCATTTCGGGCTGTTCAACATCAGGGAGCGCATTCAGTATCTCGGAGGGAGCATGGAGATCCGCTCGGCTCCGGGGAGAGGAACTACCGTCGCGCTTCTGACTCCGTGCAGCGCGTGAGGGAGCATGATGCCGGTAACCATACTCATCGCCGACGATCACCGTTTGTTCCGTGACGGTTTGCGCACACTCCTGGAAAAACAGAGGAACGTCAGGGTCGTGGCCGAAACGACGGACGGCGCCGAAACCGTCGCCGCAGCCCTCGAATTGAAGCCCGATATCGTGCTCATGGATATATCCATGAGCGAGCTCAACGGAATCGAAGCGACCCGCCGGATCGTTGCACGAGGCTCCGCGACGAGGATCATCATGCTCTCGATGCATTCGGACAGGCGATTCATCACGGAATCGCTGAAGGCGGGAGCCATGGGGTACCTCCTGAAGGATTGCGCTTTCGAAGAGGTGCTTTTCGCCGTGAAGGCCGTGAGTGAAGGGACGATGTATCTCTCGAGCCGGATCAGCGAATCGGTGATCAAGGATTACGTCGCCATCGCGAAGAGCGCGCCAGGATCGGCGTTTTCGATCCTGAGCGCGAGGGAGCGAGAGGTGTTGCAGCTCCTCGCCGAAGGGAAGTCGACGAAGGAAGCGGCGGCGAGGCTTCACGTGAGCGTCAAGACGATCGAGACGCACCGCAAGCAGATCATGGACAAGCTGGATATCCACAGTGTGGCGGAGCTCACCAAGTACGCGATCCGCGAAGGGTTGACCCCTCTGGAATGAGGGCGAAACGACCTAAGGCATTTAGCTCCCCGAAATCAGGAATCCCCCTATTACGCCGACGTCCGCGCATCAAACATAATTCCTTAGAGCAATAGCGTCGGTGTCCTGTCGCAGCGTCACGGGAGGTTACGAAATGTTCGATACCGGCAACACCGGATTCATGCTCGTGGCGACGAGCCTCGTCATGCTGATGACCCCGGGGCTGGCCTTCTTCTACGGCGGACTCGTGGGGCGGAAGAACGTTCTCACCATCATGATCCAGAGCTTCGTCTCCATGGGAATAACGACCATTGTCTGGTGGGCGTACGGTTACTCGCTCTGCTTCAGCGGCGGAGAGGGGGGCATCATCGGGAATCTCGACAAGGCGTTCATGATGGGGGTCACCCTGACGACCCCTTCGCCCTACGGCGCCGGCAACATTCCCGAATACGTCTTCATGGCGTACCAGATGATGTTCGCCATCATCACGCCGGCGCTCATCACCGGCGCATTCTCCAATCGCATCCGGTTCGGGGCATACTTGATGTTCCTCGTCGGATGGCTGACGTTCGTCTACTTCCCATTCGCGCACATGGTCTGGGGCAACGGTCTTCTCGCGAAGCTCGGCGTGCTCGATTTCGCGGGCGGCATCGTCGTGCATAACATCGCCGGCATGGCGGCCCTGGCATCCGTGCTGTACGTCGGGCGGAGGCGCGTGGGCGACAGCGTGCCGCACAGCATTCCGCTCGTCGCGCTCGGAACCGGCCTCCTCTGGTTCGGCTGGTACGGTTTCAACGCGGGGAGCCAGCTGAAGGTCGACGCCGTGACGGGCGTGGCGTTCCTCAACACCGACATAGCGGCGTCGTTCGCGGGGCCGACGTGGATGCTGCTTGCGTGGATCTTCGAGAAAAAGCCCAAGTTCCTCGGGCTGCTCACCGGGGCCGTGGCGGGGCTCGCGACGATCACTCCGTGCGCCGGATACGTGACGCCCACGAGCGCCGCGATCATCGGCATACTCGCTGGGGGCGTTTGCTATCTCGCCGTCAACATGAAGAACCGCCTGCACTGGGACGACGCTCTCGACGTGTGGGGAGTGCACGGAGTCGGAGGGGCGCTCGGAGTGATCCTGCTCGGCGTTCTCGCGAGCACGGCGGTCAACCCCGCGGGGGCCGACGGACTTCTGCATGGGAACAGCGGCTTCTTCGCGAAGCAGGCCATCACGGTGATCGTCTCCTCGGCCTATGCGTTCCTCTTCACCTATGTCATGCTGTGGGGCATCAACAAGGTCACGCGAGTGCGCACGTCAGAAGGGGAGGAAGAGCAAGGGCTCGACGATAGCCTTCACGGCGAGTCCGCGTACCAGGGTGTTTGAATCGAAGGAGCGAAGACGATGAAACGGCCGAGCATCTCGATTCTGCTATTTCTTGCCATTGCGAGCGGTCTGCTCGCGTTCAGCGCAAACGCGCATGCCACCGCCTCGACGCATATATGGGCGCCCTCGACCGATGTGCAGGGCTTCAACGTGTGGCATATCACGACGGACATGTATTTGGCAGTGGGGAATGACGCGGTCGGCAATCGTATCCCGACGATAACCAACATCGGGCTCACGGTCGGCGTTTTGCCCCTGAAGAGAATCAACATGGAGATCGGTATCGATCATAAATCCGGGCTCGGGGCGCTCGACAATTATCCGATGTACGGAAACCTCAAGATCGGCGTTCCCGAGAACGCGATCGCGAACGGATTCCCTGCAGTGGCGGCCGGCGTGTTCGACGTGGGGACGAAGAGCGACGCGACCGACTACAACGTCGTCTACGGTAAGATCGCACGGACGATTTCCGCGGGCGGCTTCTCCCTCGGCCGATTCTCGGCAGGCTGGTTTGCAGGGAACGAGAAGCTGCTGCTCGACGGGAAGGGCGAGAAGGACAAGAGCGGACTGCTCGCTGCATGGGAGCGGACCGTGACGGAGATTTCCGACAAGCTCTGGATTTGCGTCGAATACATGGGCACAGAGAGCGTCTACGGCTCGTTCAATATCGGTGCGTCATGGAAGGTCGTGGAAAACGTTTCCGTGCTCGGCGGCTACGAGATCTTCAACAACGCCGATCTGGTGGATACGGCCACTCTGCAGGTGGACATCGACATCTGATCGATCCCATCCGCCGCGTTCCCGGCAAAAAGGGGAGTGAGGAGGCACGCCTCCTCACTCCCCTTTGCCATGATCGAATCGAGTTCGATTACTCGGACAGATTCAGATAATCCTTCACCGCGTCGTAGTCGGAGAGATTCAGCAATCCCCTGGACGTCAGCGGAGTGATCGCGGACGCGGGCACGAGGATGATCTTGAATTTCGTGAATGTCGTGGATGTCGTATAGGTTGCCGACCCGCTCGGAGTGAGCAGGAATACACGATACGTATACGTGCTGGGATCCGCAATCGTCTGATACCACATGGAGCGCGTCATGTAGTTTGCACCCGATCCCAGACCGGGGACGGGATACCACGCGGTGAGAGCTTCGGTCGATGGATTGTAGTAGGCGAGTACCAAGCTGGAATCGACAAGCCCCTGGGAAGCGAGGAACGTGTAGTTGATGTTGCCCGTGGTGGTGGTTCTCGTGTCATACTGGAATACAACCACGTTTGCGTTGCCGTCGGCGCCGTTCTTGCCGGCGGGACCGGTTGCGCCATCTTCACCGGAACACGAGAAAATGAACGCGGATAGAAGCAGAATCGCTACGAGCAATCTCGAACGAAGCATACAAGACCTCCTTGCATTGTTGAAGAATCGATAGATCCAATACCCGAAACCCTCTGTCGCGACCAATAATGCAGCAAGCTATCAAGACGGCCGCACGTGCGTCAATACATTTTGCGGCGCAATTCCGGGATTGGATCGTGCCCGCGCGCGGCGCCGCAGGCCCTGCATTCGGGGCCCGCGCATTCTCCGTTGACGCTTCCGTCGCCGGGGTGATATAGTCCCCGGAACCGGACCTTATTCAATTACTCATGTGTCGTGCGGACCCTGCGGGTGTCCGCGGGCTTCAACGGGGAGGGATCGATGAGGGCACTTCAGAGGTACCGGATTCATCTCGGGACGGCGGCGTGGATACTCCACCGTCTCTCCGGTCTCGCGCTCATTCTCTACCTGCTCACCCACATCTGGGTGATTCACCACCTGATCGGGGGGCAGGAGAGCTTCGACAGAACGATGGAGTTCTTCAACAATCCATTGTTCAAGGCGCTCGAGATCGGGCTCGTCGGCGTCATTCTCTATCACCTCTGGAACGGTCTCCGGGTGACCCTCGTCGACCTCGGCGTCATGGTCGAGCGGCAGAAGACGATGTTCGCGACGGTCGTGGTTGTCTGGCTCGCCTCGTGGGGCGTGGTCGCCTATGCGATGCTCACGAGAACCGGCGGGCTCCTCTCGGCGGTCGCGAGAATCGGAGGGGGTGGGCTGTCATGATGCACCGGGAAAACGTCACCTCGGGCGGCGCGGTCCTGTGGCTCTTTCAGCGGGCGAGCGGCGTGTACCTCGCGGTCGTGCTTTTCGCGCACGTGTGGCTGCTCCATTATCTCCTGCGGGAGGATCTCTCCTTCGCGGCGGTCGCGGACAGGCTCGCGACGCCGCTCTGGAAGACGATCGACATCTCATTCCTCGTCGTCGCGCTCTTCCACGGGCTCTACGGCCTCTGGGTCGTCCTCGAGGATTACATCCATTGGGGATGGGCGCGGATTTTCCTCTACAGCGCGATCTCGCTCGCCGCGCTCGTTGCGCTCGTGCTCGGCATTCTCACCATACTTCCGTTCCAGGGAGGTTTCTAAGATATGGCAACGCTTGATCCCGAAACAATTCACGACGTGACGGGAGTGCCGGTGCACAATATCCACCGCCACGACGTCGTCGTCGTGGGGGCCGGGCTCGCCGCGATGCGCGCGGCGGTCGAGGCCTCGAAGGATTACGACGTCGCGGTCGTGAGCAAGGTCTTCCCGACGCGGTCCCACTCGGGCGCCGCGCAGGGAGGCATCGCCGCTTCCCTCGCGAACGAGGAAGAGGACCACTGGGAATGGCACATGTTCGACACGGTCAAGGGGTCGGACTACCTCGGCGACCAGGACGCGATCGAGATTCTCGTGAAGGAGGCGCCGATCGTCGTGCGCGAGTACGAGCACATGGGTGCGCCCTTTTCCCGCACGCCCGACGGCCGGATCGCGCAGCGCATGTTCGGCGGCCACACGAAGGATTTCGGCAAGGGCGGGCCGATTCTCCGCGCGTGCTACGCGGCGGACCGCACGGGACACGCGCTGCTCCATACCCTCTATGAGAATTGCGTGAAGAACGGCGTTCGTTTCTATCCCGAGTTCTACGTGCTCGGCCTCGTCATTCGCGACAATATCTGCCGCGGCGTCGTCGCGTGGGACGTCATCAACGGCGGCGTGCACGTCTTCCACGGCAAAGCGGTCATGTTCGGCACGGGGGGGCACGCGCGCATCTACAAGATCGCGTCGATCTCCCTTTCGAGCACGGGGGACGGCCCCGCGATGGTGCTCAGGGCCGGGCTGCCGCTCGAGGACATGGAGTTCGTGCAGTTTCACCCGACGGGCCTCTACATCCACGGCATTCTCGTGAGCGAGGCGGCGCGCGGCGAGGGAGGCTATCTCATCAACGACGCCGGCGAGCGTTTCATGAAGAAGTACGCTCCGGAGAAGATGGAGCTCGCGCCCCGCGACGTCACCTCGCGCGCCATCCAGAAGGAGATCGACGAGGGCCGCGGCATCGGCGGGAAGAACTACGTCTATTGCGATCTTCGCCATCTCGGCGAGGAGAAGATCATGACGCTGCTCCCGCAGATCCACGAGCTCGCCTGGAAGTTCCTGCACATCGACTGCGTCAAGGACCCGATTCCCATTCAGCCCACGGGCCACTACTCGATGGGCGGCATACCGACCGACAACGACTGCCGCGTGCTGGCGGACGGAAAATCGAAGCCGGTCGTCGGCTTTTTCGCGGCGGGGGAATGCGCCTGCGTGAGCGTCCACGGCGCGAACCGCCTCGGGACGAACTCGCTCCTCGAGGCTTCGCTCTTCGGCCGCCGCGCCGGAAAATCGATCGTGCGGTTCCTCCGCGAGGAGCCGGACCTCGCCGACCTCCCGGTCGACGCCGCGAATGAAGCGATCGCGGAGGTCGAGGGCATTCTCTCCGCGGCCGGCGCCGAGAAGGTATCCGCGATCAGGGCGGAGATGCAGGCCGAGATGAGCGCCAACTGCGCCGTATTCAGAAACGGCTGCAACCTGGAAAAGCTCTCCGAGGAGGTCAAGAGCCTCCGCGAGCGATACAAGCGAATCCGGATCGACGACAAGAGCATGACCTTCAACATGGATCTCACCGAGGCGATCGAGCTCGGCCGCATGCTCGACGTCACCGAGGTGATCGTTGCGGGCGCGCTCAACCGCACGGAGAGCCGGGGCGCCCACAGCCGCACCGATCACCCGAAGCGCGACGACGTGAACTGGCTCAAGCACACGCTCGCGTGGAAGAAGGACGGCTCGGTGAAGTTCGACTACCGGCCGGTCGTCATCACGCGTTTCGAGCCGAAAGAGAGAAAATACTAGTCCAAGGAGGCCTCCCGCGATGGCTGCGAACGAACATGAAACGAAGCTCTTCACCTTCCGCGTCAAGCGCTACGGCACGGGCGGCAGGGAGAAGGAGCACTACAACCAGGATTACAAGCTCGAGGTCATGAAGGGACAGTCCGTTCTCGATTGCCTGAACGAGCTTCGCTGGAAGCACGACGGCACCCTCACCTTCCGGCGCTCGTGCAAGAGCGGCATCTGCGGCTCGTGCGCGATGACGATCAACGGCGTGAACCGCCTCGCGTGCGAGACGCAGGTGATGGCGCTCGGCGGCTCCGTCGTGACGGTCGAGCCGCTCAAAGGCTATCCCGTCATCAAGGATCTCGTCGTCGATATCGATCCGTTGGTCGAGAAGCTTCTCGCCGTGAAGCCGTACCTCATCACGAAGACCCCGCCGCCGAGCGACCAGGAGCGCCTGCAGAGCCAGGCGGACCGCGCGAAGCTCGACGGGCTCTACGAGTGCATCCTCTGCGGGGCGTGCACCTCGTCGTGCCCGTCATATTGGGCGGACGAGAAATATCTCGGGCCGCACGCCTTCCTCAAGGCGTACCGCTTCATCGCGGACAGCCGCGACGAGGGAGCGCGCGAGCATTTCGAGGCGCTCGACGACAAGCACGGCCTCTGGCGGTGCCATACGATATTCAACTGCGTCGAAGCGTGTCCGAAGAGTCTCAACCCGACGAAGGCCATCGCCGCGCTCAAGCGGGAGCTCGCGAAGGAACGGATCGGGTAGGAAACGGATTTCACGGCCGTTCGATCGGGACCGTCGGCCGCAGGTCACATGCCGGAGCGGGAGGTATGACAGTGTCAAGGGTATCGCGTCGCAGCTTTCTCAAGATCACCGCGGGCCTCGGCGCGGCAAGCAGCCTCGTGCCGTTGCGCTCGCTCTTTTCGCGCTCTCCGTTTGCGGGCCTCTCGGCGTCGCCGCTCTCCGGCTCCGGACCGGGAACGAAGCCCCTCGTCATCTCCACCTGGAAGCACGGGATGCCGGCGAACGACGCGGCGTGGAAGATCCTTTCCGCGGGAGGCCCGGCGCTCGATGCGGTCGAGGCGGGCGTGCGCGTTCCCGAGGGGGATCCGTCCGTGAACGGCGTCGGCTACGGCGGGCTGCCCGACGAGGAATGCCGGGTGACCCTCGACGCCTGCATCATGGGGCCCGACGGCCGCGCCGGCGCGGTCGCCTTCATCGAGAACTACCGGCACCCGATCTCGATCGCCCGAAAGGTCATGGAGACGACGGATCATGTATTCATCGTCGGCGAAGGAGCGGAGGAGTTCGCGCGGAAGCAGGGTTTCTCGCGCGAGGAGCTTCTCACCGAGGCGTCGCGCGAAGCGTGGATCAAATGGAAACAGGGCATGAGCGACAAGGATGACTGGTTCCCGAAGGATCTCGATCACGATACGATCGGGATGGTCGCCGTCGACGCCGCGGGGAACCTCGCCGGGGCCTGCACGACGTCGGGGCTCGCCTTCAAGATACACGGGCGCGTCGGCGATTCTCCGATCATCGGCGCGGGAATGTACGTCGACAACGAGATCGGCGCCGCCGCGGCGACGGGGAAGGGCGAGGAGGTCATCAAGACGTGCGGGAGCTTTCTCGTCGTCGAGGGGATGCGGGAGGGGCTCTCGCCGAAGGCGGCGTGCAAGCGGGCTCTCGAGCGGATCATCAAGCGGCACCAGGGGAAGCCGACCTTCCAGGTCGCTTTCGTCGCTCTCTCGAAAGAGGGAGAGATCGGCGCGCTCGCGCTTCAGGAGGGATTCCAGTACGCGCTCGCGGCAGGCGGCACGAACGATCTGATCGATGCCGAGCACCTGCTCTAGAAACGGGCTCCATTTTCGGTACCGAATCGGGGAGGAATAACGTGGCAGGAAGAAATTCGGGAAACGCTCTGAAGCCGGCGCTCCGTCTCGGCGGAGCCATGCTCCTGGCCCTTGCGTTCGTTTCATGTTCGGGCGTGCCGTCGAGCCCCGATGGAGCGGCGAAGAAGATGCTTCGCGCCCATGGCGGGAAGAAGAATGCGGCGCGACTCCAGAGCTTCGCGGCCAAGGGATTCATAAAGGATCTGAGCTCCGAGACGATCGCGAAGAGCTACGCCATCGACATTTACCGGAAAGGGAATCTCTACAAGCACAAGGTCATGGCCGCTCCCGCCGGGAAGCTCACCGACGTCATCGTGCTGTACTTCGACGGCACGACGAGCCATGAATGGCTGAAAGGCAAGGGAGTGCGCACGATTCCCTCGATGGAGCTCGGTCTGTTGAAGTACCGGTTCCCCGAATGCATCCAATGGGCGCAAACCGCGGGACGAACGGGGAAACTGATCCCCGTGAAGAAGGGGGACACGGTCGTCAGGATACAATATACGGACGGGCCCGAAGTGGTCACCATCGCGATGGACAGGAAGAGCTGGCTCTTGAGCGGGGTCGAAATCAAGAACGTGACCGATACCGCCGCCGTGTTCACCGAGAGCTACGATCACTACACCGATATCGCGGGCATTCCGTTTCCCCAGGAGATCAAGGCGACATTCGGGCGCGCGCCGTACTACGAGTATCTGCTGTCCGTCATCGATCTCGAGGCCGATATGCCCGATACGCTCTTTCGCGTGACGAACGAGGATACCATCGGGCTGGCGAGCCCCGTGAAGACGGAACCGCAGGCCGCGCCGAAGCGATGATCAGAGGAGCTCTTTCACCTTGAAGAGCGATGAAAAGCGGTATCCCGCCTCCGCGAGATTTGCCTCCGCGCCCTCTTCGCGGTCGACGATCGTGTAGACGCCGGCGATCGTGCCTCCTCCGGCTTCGATCGCTCGGGCCGCCTTGAGAAGCGAACCGCCCGTCGTCGCCACGTCCTCGAGAAGGATGACGCGCATTCCTTTCTGCAGATTTCCCTCGACGAGATTCTTGGTTCCGTGATCCTTCGCTTCTTTGCGGATGAGGAACCCTTCCTTGTCGAGGCCGCGCTGCGCGGCCAGCGAAAGCAGCGCGCCGATGATCGGATCGGCGCCGATCGTGGGGCCGGCGAAGGCGTCATACTCGATCGTATCGAAGCGGTCGAGGAGGAGCTTCGCGGCGAGGTGAAGCCCGATGGAGTGCAGGGTGGTCATTTTGCCGTTTATGTAATAGCTGCTTTTTCTCCCCGACGCGAGCGTGAAATCCCCTTTGAGAATGGAGCGCTTCCTGAGGATACGTGCGAGTTCTTCTCTTTCGTTCATCGGTTCTCCTTGCGCATGTGTCGTGTCGTCGAACGCCGGCGTCAGCCCGTGGCGATCATGATGCCGACCGAGATCTGGAGAAAGCGGGACGTGCTCTCTCCCGTATAGAAATGCATCGTATCGTCGGGTTCGGTGCCGACGAACACGAGGTGGTACTTGGCGTTCGCGTTGAGCGACAGGGTGTGGGCCACCTTGACGAGCACGCCGATCCCGCCGTAAATCCCGAGGTGATTGTCCGTCTTCCGCGCCTCGGAAAAGCCGGTGGGCAGAATCGTATTCACGCTGTAGAGCCCCGGCCCGGCCTCGATGGTCGGCGTATAACGCCCGCGCGCCGTCTTGAGAAAGATCATAGCGGCCGTCACGGAAAACATCTGGAGTTTCACCTCCGTGCGATCGACGAACGCGAGATTCTTCTCCTGGTTATTCGACGAGCCGAAGTTGTGGGAGGAGAGCGCCACGTCCACGCCGAACCAGTTCGCGAGGCCGTGGATGAAATGGATCTCGATCTCGCTGCCGTCGCCGAATTCCGCGTTGAAAGCGCCGCTCGTCAGGAGCCCGCCGACGCGGACTCCGAGCATTTCGTGCCCCTTGATATCCTGTGCCTGGAGCGATCCGCCGAAGGAAACGACAAACGCAAGCAGCGATGCCGCGACGATTCCGCGCGCGATTTTCATACGGTTAAAATATCACAACGGGAGCGCCGCCGCTAAGAAAAAACGAGTTGCGGCGCCTCTATCGCGCGAGCACGAGCTTGAGCCGCGCGATGACGCGAGTCCCGTCCTTCAGAACGGCGAAGTATACGCCCGATGGAAGGGGCGCGCCGCTCCGGTCCCCGCCGGACCACCTGATGACGGCCTCCCCGCGCGCGTCCGTCCTCGCCTCGAGATCGCCGAGCGCCCTGCCGGCGATGTCGTAGATCGAGACCGCGAGGATCGCCTTCGGCGCGCTCCGTATGAAAAGCTCCGTCGAGGGGTTGAAAGGATTCGGGCTGCAGGTGAAAGCCGGGGGCCCGGGGGGCCGATCGGCCTGTGTGGCGGGGGAGAGGTTCTCGACGGCGACGATCCTGTTTTTCTTGCTCTTCGAAGGGATTCTCTCGCCGTCGGGAGGCGTACCGGCCGGGATCGTGCGTTCCTCGATCCCGTCGACGTTGATATGGCCGAACGGCTCGCCGCAGGCGTCGACGATCGTGAGGTACGCGGCCCTTCCCCGGAACGGGTAAAGGTTCCATACCCGCTCGTCCATTCGATCCGTGTTCTTCCCCGTTTCGCGGAGAAGTATATCTCCGCTCCGCGCGTCGCACAGAGCGACGTAGCACGAGTCGGGATAGTTGCCTCCGCCGACCAGAAGCCGCATCGACAATCCCGTGATCGTGAAGTCTTTCGAGCGGATCGCTCCGCGCGCCGCCTCCCCCTGATAGGCGCCCGGATAGGTGCCGGTGAGCGGCCCGTTGAAGCTTTCGTACGTTCCGATCCACCACGTGCCCTCGAAAAGCGCATCCGCCGTGCCGTCCCCCCGAAAGCGCGGGTTGGTCCCGAACACCGGCTGATGATCGAACGCGGCGCCCCAGAGAATCGTCCAGCCTTCGAGCGGAGAGGGAATTTCGACCGCGGGCTCGTCGCCGAGCCAGCCGAGCGTGTCGAACCGGATCGTCGAGA
>Ga0315286_10003328_pt1 | contig 15174 bp, 22 predicted proteins | sample YL17G10_0_MG_FD_205038 | JGI IMG/M metagenome (GOLD analysis project Ga0315286, IMG submission 205038) | Sediment microbial communities from Yellowstone Lake, YNP, Wyoming, USA - YL17G10_0 | ecosystem: Environmental > Aquatic > Freshwater > Lake > Sediment | place: USA: Wyoming | collected...
AGAACCTCAATGAAGCGGCGATCAAGCGCTTCCAGGAGCAGATCGAAGTCGTCAACATTATGGAAAGCGAAGACCTCAACGCAATCAAGGCAAAAATCAACGAACTGAAAGCCCGTGACCCGGGTGCTTTCGCTGCTGATGCCATTGTCGTCGAGGTCAAGGAAGCCGGGGGTGTTGAGACTGCCGCTGCCGGAGTAAATCCCCAGTTCCTCGAGATCGAGAAACGGCTCGACAAAATCGAGAAGAAAATTGAGTTTGTTGACGCAGAGGTCGCGCAGCGTGTAGGGAGAAAGATCGGACGAGATATCGGTATACTGTACGGGTTGGTCGCTGGACTGACCGTATTTGTGATGCTGCTGTTTTTGTACCAGAAATTGATGACAATGGTGTAAGGAGGTGTAAAATAACATGTTCAAATTTGAAAAAGAACAGAGTGTCTGGGACTTCAACGGCACCAAGCTTGGAGGACAGCCCGGGGAGTACCCGACAGTATTGGGTGCCTCAATCTTCTATAACAAGCACGAGATTGTGCTTGACGACCACAAAGGAACTATCGACAAGGCGAAGGCAGAGGCGCTCTGGAACCGGTGTCAGGTACTCTCTGACACAACCGGGATTCCGCATTTCATCCAGATCCTCGCAGAATACAGTGAAGCATTCGAGAGCTACATAAGCTGGTTTGACAGCATTGACAACAAGACCGCGTTCCTGATGGACTCGTCAGTACCCAAGGCGCTGGCACATGCCTGCAAATATGTGACTGATGTCGGGCTTGCCCACCGTGCGATCTACAACTCGATAAACGGTTCTATTGCCCAGGAGAACATTGATGCGTTGAAGAACAGTGATGTCGATGCGGCGATAGTCCTCGCCTTCAACCCGGCTGACTCGTCCGTTCCCGGCAGGGAAAAAGTGCTGGTCGAGGGAGGCGTCGCAGGACAAACAAAGGGAATGCTGCAGATTGCAGAAGAGTGCGGTATCAAACGCCCGATTCTTGACACAGCAGCAACCCCGCTCGGTCTCGGTTCCGGGAGTGCATACCGGGAGATCCTTGCCTGCAAGGCAATCCACGGCTACCCAACCGGTGGTGCATACCACAACATGACGGTTGCGTGGACATGGCTCCGCCGCTGGAAGGGGACGAGCAAAACCCCCTCATTACTGGCAGCAGGCTACAAGGACAAACCTCTCCTTCTCGAGCAGATGTCGCACCACTACCTCGGCGGTATGGAAGGTATCAAGCAGGCAGCATGGTCCGCACCCGATATCGGCTGCAACATGATCGCCAGCACGCTCGGCGCAGACCTTATCATGTACGGTCCTATCGAGAATGTTGAAGCAATGATCACTGCACAAGCCTATACAGATATCGCTGTCCTTGAGGCAATGCGTCCCCTTGGAATCGATGTCAAGGCAGATAACCACCCAATCTTTAAACTCATTTAATTTTTTTTTTGGAATTTTTAAGCAAAGCGAGATGAGTCATAAGAAAGAAACCATCAGGTTTCTTAAAAACGATTATTGTTTTAGTGGCTGCGAAGCATTAATCACTAAAAACCGTCACGATGACTTTGCATCTTTTAAAATAATAATCAAGGGTAACGTGCTATTCCAACATAAAAAAATAGCTTGAGAAGGGTTACCATTTGGGTAATATCTGACATTCAGACACTCCTTTTCAGACGATTCTTACGGGCTTGTGCAACGTCTCCGTCTCCTCGGCGGTTCGAGTGCAGTTTTATGAGCGTGATCCTAAAATAACTGCCTTGCCCGGCGAAGCCCTGATGACGCAGCCGAGCGACCCCATCTGGTCTGGGATACATCAAGAACGAAATTTGATACCATATCTAACCCACACGAGATGATGAAAAGTCACGTTTTTCTTATCAATTCTTGTTAATGTAATGTATCTGAAAAACACTTCGTATGAATAGGATAATTTCAGGGGCTGAATTGGTTATTTACCCTAATCAAAAAAATTATTGTGGGGTTTTTAATGGGCTCCCCCCAAAAAAGATCAGATTATCAAATCTTTCCCGCACCACGGGGAAAATTTACGATTTTTATACACTCATCCGCTTCCTTTGTCCTGCCGAGATTGCGAAGTACAATCGCTTTATTGTACCCCACAAATGAGTGATGGGATTGATTTCAAGGGCCTTGTTAAAAGGATTTATCAGATATTAAGGGGTGAGAATCCCTGCTTGAAAACTTTACCGAACTGTAAACGGATCTTGGGATCAGTAGCACAGACCGGACAGATATAATCATCAGGCAGATCCTCAAATTTCGTTCCGGCTTTAATCCCCCGGTGAGGCTCACCGCGTTCTTCATCATAGATATAATCGCACATGGAACAGAGATAGCGCGTCGGATGCCATTCATCAAATCCCCACGTGCCAATCTTCCCCTTTCCCTGGAACCCGCATACCGGGCACACATAGTTGTTGGGAAGATCTTCAAATTCAGTACCTGCAGGTATGCCATTGTGTGGTTCCCCGATGAGGGGTGAGTAGATATACCCGCAGAGCCTGCATTTGTACCGGTTCACCGTTGCCGCTCCTTTTTTTGTCACAGGTTTTTTTCCTGTCGGTGAACCTTTTTTAACTGCCACTTTCCCCGGGCTGGTGGAAATTTTCTTGGGTGCAGCCGATGCTTTCTTTATTGCTGCAGCCGGTTTCTTTGTCTTTATCATACCACTCTTTTTTTTGGTTGTTGCTGTTTTTACCATATGTCATCCACTCCATCAAAACCTTTCATCAACATCTTTTTTTATTAAGAAAGGGCCAGCTATAGGTGAAAATGGAGACTACCGGCTATTATAAATTTTGTTTAATGCAAGTATGAAAGGGGGAGACATGGCGGAATCTGGGGCTTACAAACGATCACTCGGGTTGTTTGAACTCGTCAGCCTCGGGGTAGGAGGGACGATTGGTTCGGGTATTTTCGTAGTGCCCGGAGTGGCCGCGAAACTCAGCGGCTCGTGGTCGCTCCTTGCATGGTTGATTGTTGCCATATCCGCGTCCTGTGTTCTTCTTTCCCTTGCGTATGTGTCATTCCGGTTTACGTCATCCAATGGGTTTTACTCACTTTTCTCATCGGTATTCGGTCCCCGGTTTGCTATACCACTCATCATACTGTACCTCATTTCTTCCGTATTTGGCATCTCGACCATTGCAGCGGGGATAGGTCAGTACATATCCTACTTTGGCATTTCAAACGTTCTGCTCATCGAGATCGCCATCATTGGTGCCTTTTGCTGGCTTAACATCAGTGGTATCTCTCTTTCGGGGATGACCGAAAATATTCTCACCACACTTAAGATTATTCCCCTTGTGATCATCGCATTCCTGCTCATTCCCTCTATTCGCGTTGACAATTTTGTCCCCCGGACTCCGGTTTCTTACACGGGTTTCCTTGCAACGGTCATTATTGTGTACTGGCCGTTTACCGGTTTTGAGATCAGCGCTATCCCGGTTGAAGAGACGCGGGACCCGAAACAAATCCGGCGATCACTCATACTGGTCATGGGAATTGTGGTCTCATTGTATCTTCTTCTCAATGTTGCGCTTATTGGCAGTGTTGGCGCAGAAGCACTTGCTGCATCACCCGCTCCCATAGCCGCTGCAGCCGGGATCCTCTTTGATTATTCTGGTACCTTTGTCGCACTAATTGGGATTGTGGCAATGCTCTCCGCAATAAATGCCTATATAATCGGAACTTCCCGGATACTCCAATCCATGTCTGCCCAATTCTCCATTCCGAAAATCCAGGATTTGACCCCGCGGGGTACTCCTGCATCTGCACTTATTGCAGGTTGTACAATCAGCGGTGCGCTCCTGTTCTTTTCCAACCATTTTGATCAACTCGCGACAATTTCAGTGATCACAACCCTGATCCCCTACATCTTTTTCTGTCTTGCCTCATGGGTACTTGTAACCGATACCCGAGCCCGTCTGGTATCTGCCGCCGGGGCGATCTCAACTGCTTCTATCCTCATCATTTACTTTATCGTTTAGGGAACATATCCCAAAAGCGAATGCAATCAGTAACCACCATATCCCGCAATTTTATCCGCAATCAGAGCGTATATCTTAAATCAGATTATGCAGGATATGTTTTCGGGAATTATCTATTCGTTTGCTGCCTTGTTCATCATCCTTGACCCGCTTCTGTCAGTACCCATATTTGCTGCAATGACCAAGGGTCAGACCCCGGCAGAAATCCACAAACAGTCATTTATCGCAGTCTCTGTTGCGGGAGGACTGATGTACCTGTTCCTGGTTTTCAATAAGATGATTTTTGATATTCTGGGACTTAATATGCCCAGCTTCCAGATTGCCGGTGGTATTCTTCTTTTCCTTTTGGGTATTCAGGAAGCACTGGGAATTGAGATCGGACATGTCAAAGAGCATGCAAAAACAGCCGCAGGGGTAGTCATCGGAACTCCACTCCTGTGCGGGCCGGGGACCATCACCACCGTGATGCTTCTGTCGCGGGATTTAGGCGCACTTATCACGTTTGTTGCAATCACTCTGTCACTGCTTGCAACCTGGATTGTGCTTTATTACTCGGAAAACATCCAACGGATCCTGGGAAACGTAGTTACCGATATTATGGGAAAAGTCCTTGGCATGTTTGTCGCCGCCATCGCAGTAAAGATCATTGCATCAGGAATCCTGGCGTATATTGCATTGATATAACACGTACCACGTTTTTTTTATGTTCACGAAAAAAAATTGGTTTTTAAGAATCGCGCTTCAGGGAATAGACTTCTTCCATGTGATGGGGGTGATACCGCAGTTTTGCCTCACGGAGTCCAAGAATGCCGAGATCGCTTTCCCGGTTAATATAGGGGAACTTGTTTGCCAGAAATGCCGCAGTTTCGGCATTGATCACTTTATAAATCCCTTCGCAATCAGGCAGTCCTTTTTCGAAATGCACCAATGCGGTATCAGCATTGAGGGGCTCAAAGAGCGACATGGCGCCTATTTTTGAAAAGACCTTAACAATCAATCCCTTCAATGCCAGTTCATCAAAATGATCGACAGCAAAAAAGACCGCTTCTTTTTCGTGTGCAAGAACCTTATCGTTTTCACACCCTTTCCATTCACACCATTCGATCAGAAACCGTTTTACTTCCTCCCAGTTTTCCCGGGTAATCGGCTCAATAGTATGTGCACAGTTTCGGCGGAACTTGTTTATCTGGTGACGAATTGTCAGGTAATTCTTCCCGGGAAGTTCTGCGAGGTCTTCAGAGCGGTAAACGTATTCAAAATGATTACGGTCAGGAACAAGGTTTATTCCAGGTGATATTTCCCTCATCCAGCTTGCGGTTTCCGGATCTATCAGGACGACAGGTTCATTGTCGCTGATATCCGATGCAAGCCGTATCAACGATAAAAGGAGTGCGGGATCCCGTGGACCAATCGGGGGACGAAACCGGGTGACATCATCAATGGTGCTTGCGATGATGAGATTTTTTTGCACATAGGCATACTGGTAGTGTGCGTAATGATTCCAGCAGACCATATTCGTAAAGGTATTATCACTATGTGCCTGCGGATACTGTGCGTAGTGCCGCTCGAAAAAAGCCCGATCTGCAAGGGTAACAGATTTAAAATTTTTCTGGGTGAGCATCACGTATCAATCCGGAATATCAGTGGAGTATGGCCTTCCATGGGGTGAAATCCGGAGGGCAGGTAAAATTTTTCAGTGTCTGGTTCTGCAATAAGACCGATCCAGGAAATTCCCAATTCAATGCATTTTTTTACTAATGTTGAAACGATCTGAGTACCGATTCCCGTTTTCCGGTATTCCGGCAGCACAACAAGGTCCTGGATATATCCATCGGATACCCCATCAGATATGACTCTGCCCATGCCAACAGCCCGGCCGGTTTTTATATTGACCGCAACGGCAAACAGGAAACTACCCTTAATCAGACGGGGTAGCTCCTCAGGATCATATTCCTCCTTCCACCACCCGCCGGCACGGTACAGGTTTGCGATCTCAACCTCATCCCATGAATGAACCAGCTGGATTGCAATGTTATCTCGCAAAGTAATCACTTTTCCTGATACCCGCTTTAGGATTTCTTAGTTCGATACCCCGGAAAAAAAGGATATGCGATTTTTAAACGATCTGGTATTTTTGTTGTATGAATATAAAAAAACTACAGGACTTCATGAGGCTTCAACTGCATGATCGCCGTATCAACGATTGAGCCGAGTCCTTCAATACCCCAGTGCCCGGAATCCAGGATAAGATGATAGATAGAGAGATCGGTGATATCAATATTATAATAGGAATGATATCTTCCTGCTTCGCACTCTTCACGCTCGAGTGTGATGCGTTCTGCAGTCTTTTCATCCGCTATCTGATCCCGGAAGACAATCCTTTTTATCCGGCAGCCAATCGGGGCAAAGAGCCAGATCCTGAGTTCTGCATCAGTGACCATCCAGCCGGATAACCGGCCTTCAACAATAATATTGTCCCCCTGTTGTGCGATCTCTTTTTGCCGGGCATCAATCATTGTATCAAATGCCGGATTTTCCTGTGCGAGGTTCCCGAACTCTGCCAGCCCCATGTTGTGCTCCTGTGCAAGCTGGCGGAAGACTTCCCCGGCTGAGATCAATGAAAACCCATGGCGTTCTGATAGATACCGTGAGAGAGAGGTTGTGCCACTCCCGGGCAGCCCGCTCACGGTGATCCGCATCAGACACCCCCGATGTTCAGGGATTTCCTGATTACCTGGCTTAAGGTAATTGAACAGATCATATACCAGAGGATCCATGCGGGGATGATCCAGACTGCCGGATCGTGCAACCCGACGGATCCAACATAAGGAAAGGTGATGGTTGATTTTACCTGGTTGAGCCGGAAGAGCAGCCAGAAAAAGATCGGTACTGACACTACCAGGATATATGCCATCGGCTTGAACTGGTTCTGTGACATCTCAAGTTGTTCGCGCATTACCCGGTCTTTTTTTGCTTCCAGTTTCTTGATCTTCTTCTCATCCTGGGAGAGCTGCGCTTCGCGGTACTCGGTCTGGAATTCCTTCATCCTCTCCTGAGCCTCGGTCATCTTCTCGTAATCTATTGTGTATTTCTGGATGATAGAGGAGTACAATCCCGTAAGTGCAGAGAGGATCACAATGAGGATATAAAAGGGGATTTTAAACGCGTCAATCAAGGGTGAGAATGCACCATCAATTCCCTGCCCGACTCCCACACGGAGCCACGCGATGCTATAGGAAAACATCATCAGCATCATAAAACCCAATGCAATGTAGATACCGTATTTATCCCAGATTTTTGCAAAATCCATGTATTCACCTGAGCACGGCTGCCATATCTTCAGCAGCACGTTCGAGTAGGAAATCCGCGTTGATCACAATTTTTACGGTGCAGCCGGTAAGCATCGCATATGCGGCAGCGATCGAGCGGTTGAATTGCTGGTGTTCTGCTATCGATCGTGAACCCTCTTTGTCCCGTGACCGCGTTTCATCCGTGAGACGTCGCATGAGGATCTGGTCATCATCGGTTTCAACGAGAACGATACTATCCGGCATAATCTCACGCAGCACCCATTCCGGGAGCCCTGCAAAATAGCCTTTCGGGGTTTTGACCGATGCATGCGTATCGATCAGCACGTTACCCGGGATCTGTGCAATCGCCTGGGCAGCACGCTGTTGCAGTTGTTTCTGAACTGCGCGGTCCAGCGTGCGCATCTGGTCGCGATCCTGAACGATTTTGTCGTTCATTGCAACCTCAAACATGAAGGTGCCGAAATTGATCGATGTATAGTCGACACCTTCTTTGCTGAGTTTCTTTAACGCCTCGTTGACAACCGTCGTCTTTCCGACGCCCGGTACTCCGGTTATGATGACCTTTTTTCCAACCATTCTGGTCCCTTCCCCATCTCACTCTTTGCCAAAGAATGTCCGCATGAACGGGTACATCTCCATGATCTGCTGGCTTGCTATTTCCTCATAGAGACGGTAGGTGATACTTACCGTCAGGAGCAGCCCGGTTCCGCTCACAGCACCAATCACACCAAAGAGGTTTGCAATGACACTGAGCATACCTATAAAGACACCCCCAATCACCGTGACGCGGGGGATGTACCGGTCAAGATACTTTTCAAGTACCTGCGGGTTCCTGCGGTAGCCGGGAATGGACATGCCCGAGAGCTGGATTTGCCGGGCCACATCTTTTGAATCAAGCCCGGCAGTTTTGATCCAGAAGAGCGCAAAGATCGCACCTCCGACCACCATGAATGTGATATCTACTCCAAGACGTAATAGAACCTGCCATGGGGCATGCCCGAGATCTACCATCCACCACATCCATTGATCAGGCCCGTTAATTGGTGCCAGGTAATACATAATCCCATTCATGGGTGTCGAACCATCGAATGTCCCGAAAAGGGTAATATTCACATTCGAAAGGAACATCCCCACCATCTGGATATTAGCCTGTAACACCCGGACGAGGATCATGGGCAGGACACTTGCGTAAATCAGTTTTACCGGGAACCGGGCCCGTGCACCCCGGATCTGAGCGTGAGCGAGTGGGATCTCGATACGCGTTGATTCGACATATACAATTATTAAGAAAATTGCGATCGTTGTAACGAATGCAAGGAGATCCTTACCAAAGTACGTGAAATAACTTCCACCATCAAGACCAATCTGGATAAGACGAGGGAAAAATCCCACCGGATACTGGTCGGCAACCGGTGCCCAGTTGATGAACCCGTTGACTATTGCCTGGGATATGCCGGCGATGATGAAGAGACCTACTCCTGAACCGATACCCCATTTTGTTACTACTTCATCCATGAAAAAGACAAGGACGCCCCCGATACAGATCTGAAGGAAGATGATTAAGGATACCGCAAAGAGGTTGCCACCAAAAAACTGCTGAGCGATGACCGGGTCGGGTTGCAGGAATCCACCGACAAGGTTCGGGGCAGCTTCAATGACGATCATAACCATGATGAGGATCTTCTGAAGACCCATGTACATGACCTGTCCGCGTGTCTCGCTTGTATCGATGTGGAGGATATCTGCACCTTTGAGCAGCTGAAGTACGATAGATGCTGTGACGATTGGTCCGATACCCAGGTGAACGATTGAGCCACTTGCACCTGCGAGAAGCGCACGCCATGCCTGGAATAAATCCTGGGACTGGGGTGCAATCCCAAAAAGCGGAATATTCGTCAGGGCAAAATACAGAATCAATATTCCTATCGTCCAGATCAGTTTATTCTTGAAATGGACGTGTCCCTCAGGACTTTTGACTGCAGGCATTGCAGCGAGCAGGGGTTCCATCCGATCCAGCAGGTTTCCCATTGTTTCACCAAAAATACGATAATGGTCAGACGATTTGCGTCTTTCCACCCATTTTCTCAATCTTTGCTTTGGCTGATTCTGAGAATGCCTGCGCGGAGATGTTCATCTTTTTTGTGACTTTGCCGCTGCCAAGCACCTTATCGATGCCCATTTCAGCAGTGTTGATCACAATGACATCTCCTTCATTCTTTGCAATACCCTGTGCCAGGAGTGATGGTATGATCTGATCGATGATCCCGACATCGATTATCGTTACGGTAGTCTGGGAGCTATTCGAGAACCCGTCCTTTCCAAAGACCGGCCCTCCCATCTCCTTATACCACTTGACAAAGTGGTGAGCGTTAATACCGGCACGTCCCCGGCCACCACGGTTACCTGCACCGCGCCGGTTTTTATGGGTACCGCCACCACATGTCCGCGATCCGCGGTATTTTGAACGTTTGTTGGTTGGCATGCTGCTTCACCTCATCTTATAGAGGAGAGTATTGATCTCCTGACCATAATAGCCAAGCGCCCCGCCCTGGGGGAAGGTACGTTTGGTGGTCTTGTATCCCTTGCGCGGTGGATGAAGGCGTAACACGGGTTTTAGTCCCGGAATTTCGCGCAGTTTGGTTTCACCACTTGCAAGCGCCTGTGCAAACTCAGAAATGTTGCTGTATGTCGAGTTCGATTTGATGTACTCATCGGTGAGCGGGGCATCACCAATTACCCTGCCACGGGTCAGCAACAGGGTCTCAATGGTTGGTGCATCCGCTTCGCCATAGGCAACATAATCCTTTACTTTTCGGATCATACCAAGATTTTCCGGTGTATCCGGAACGAGCACGCAGTGGTTGATATGATGAAGACGCAACATCTTGAGTGTGTCTTTTATGTCCCGTCGGGTTTTCACTACGCCGCGGACCTGAACAACAGCGTACATTTACAGAGACCTCCCTGTCTTGATCATGTTGGTCTCATTGAGCGCGATAAACGTTGCTTTCGCAAAATTGATGGTGGTACGCGTCTGTCCGCGTGCAAAAGTCCACACATCCTTGATGCCTGCGAGCTCGAGCACTTTCTTACTGATATCCCCCGTGACCAGGCCGATACCCTGAGGGGCAGGTTTGAGCGTGACACGGACACTGCCTGCAGTGCCCTGAACCTGCATCGGAATCGAGTGGGTAGCATCACACCCGCATTCCCAGCTGCCGCAACCGCGCCGGACCTTGATGATATTCATCTTTGCTTTCACGATCGCTTTCTTGATCGCATTGCCGACTTGCACGTCCTTACCCTGGCCAAATCCGATATAGCCGTTCCGGTTGCCGACAATAACAACAGCCCGGAACTGAACGCGGCGACCTGAGTCGGTCATCCGCTGCATCATGGCAATATCAAGAACCTCATCTTCCAGGTCGGGAAGGAACATATCGACGATCTGGGGTTCCTTGATCGGCCTTCCGCTCTCAAGTACCTGGTCGATATTTTTGATCTCTCCTGAGGCAACGAGTTTGCCAAGACCGGTGACCGGGCGCCACTCTTCTCTTTCATAAGCCATTTACACCAGCTCCTTTTTTATGGCGTCTGCCACCTGCTCGACATTCGCAACAATATCCCCGGCGTTTTTGTTGTATGCCGCGATATGTGCACCCTTGACCCGTTCGTCTGAAGGGAGAATCTTCTCCCCATGGGGTACATCAAGTCCTGCTTCAACCGCACCTTTAAGAGCAGCAAAGACCCGTGCACCAGGAGTTGCGCGGTTGAGCCCGATATCCAGAATGGCCCTGCCATAATCTGATTTTTTCGCTTTTACCGCAAAGAGCATTCCGGTCAGGTAGGCTGCCGGTGTGCTGGATGTCGATCCCTTGTATCCGTATGATTCCAGCTCGGCAGAATTTGCTGCTACGAGAGTACGGTCGCCATCCATCTCGGCTGTAACGAGCTGGATGATGATGTGCCGGTTTGTCTTGCGCACAACCATCCGTGGCGCGTCAGCTACGACGAGCCTGGTCCGCTTGTAGTAATCGGTTTTGCCCTCTCTTCGTCTTCTGAAGGGAACAAAATACCGTGGTCCTGTCGCCATATTACTTCATCCTCCCTGCGAGAATCTCCATCTGTGCCTTCATGTGCGCAACGCTCCTGAACTGCCCGCCGGCCGCTTTCCGGTAAATTATGCGGTACAAATGCCGGTCAATCGTACCGGCATCGCGGAGTTCAACGAGCACTTTTCTGATAGCACGGATCTTCTGGACCCAGGCCGTTTTGCTCGGATTGCGGGCACCTGCCGCACCCTTTCTTTTTCCGGCGCCTTTGCAGTGCCCGTATGACCGTTTTGCGATCCGTGCACGGGCCCTGCCGCGGCTTACACCTTTCTTCTGATGTGCCTTGATTGCGCCATCAGTGACAAGCCCTCTCAGGTCTTCACGTGAGATTGCGTTCTCGATATCCGAGATACGGGCCGGGTCAAACCAGACACGGTTGACACCGCACTTTAATACTGCGGCAGCGATGCGTTTCTGGCTGGCAACATCACTCATTCTTCTTCACCCCTGACTCGGTCTTCTTTTTTGCCTTGGGTTTTGCTGTTGTCTTGGGTTTTGTTTTTGCTTCGGTAGGCACTTCCGTCTTTGGTTTAACAGTTTTTTTGGTTGATTTTGCGGGAGTCGCTGCCTTAGTTTTTTCCGGTGCTTTTTCTGCTGGTTCCGCTTTCGGTTTTGCAGATTTCTTCTCTTTTACCGGAGCCTTTTTCTCTTCTGCCGCTGGCGTTTTCTCTGCCTTCTTTTTCTCTGCCTTATTAGCATCCTTCTTGACGGGTGCTGCCGGGGCTTTTGACTTTGCGGGCTTCTTTTCTTCGCTCTTCTTTTTGTCCGCTACCTTTGCCGGTTCCCGGATCTTTTCCTGTTTTGGTCCGGTCTTTACCGTGCGGGCATTCAGCACTTTGAAACCTTCCGCGATTGCCTTTTCCTGGAGACCAACACGGGTGCGTTCACCGACTGTTGCTCCTATCCGGATCGCATGAGTCTTTGGATCAATGCCCTCAAGTTCCTTCACCGAAGAGATCAACACCTCAAAAAATCCGCTGGGGTGCATACCGCGCACCGCAATCGGGCTTCCGAACCCGGGCTTGGGGAGAGCTCCCTTTGCCTTCTTCTGCTCTCTCTGCTTGTTGTGCTGCCCCTTGGGTTTTCTCCAGGAATCAGAGAGTTGCTTCTTCTTACCGTATCCGTCACGCTTGAAGGTTGCACCCTTTTCTACGCGCACCCGGATTAACCGTTTTATTTCAGTGGTCATCGATCTTCAGCCCCTCTGTACAATATAGATGCCATCCTGGAAGACTCGTGGATCACGGTTACGGATATGGGTGGCATGCTCGATGTTTGCGGCCGAGGTTCCGACCAGTTCGCGGTCGATTCCCGTGAGCACAACTTCATCATTTGCAATCTTTGCTGTAACACCCGCTTCAATCCGTGCGTAACGCGCCTTTTTCTCACCAAGGAAGTTGGCGATCTCAAGCCGGTTTCCCTGAAGTTTCAGCTGGATTGGGAAGTGGCTGTAGACCATTTTCATATGGTACTCAAACCCTTCACTGACACCCCGGCACATGTTTTTGGTATGCGCCTCCAGTGTCCCAACCATTGCCGTCATCTCCTTTCTTTTGGACTCGGTTGAAATGGTAACCTCGTTTCCTTCACAGGTTACGGTTACCTGGGGGAATCGCATGTTACGTGAAAGCTGCCCTTTTGGCCCTTTCACACGAAGCTGCGAGCCATCCAGATGGGCTTTTACACCCTCGGGAATCTTAACTATTCTGACTGCTGACATAATCTCGCACCTTTTAATAAACATACCCGAGCAGTTCGCCACCGATACCCTCTTTTCTCGCCTGTTCGTGTGATAGTACACCACGCGAGGTCGAAAGTATCAGAAGCCCGAAGTTCTTTCCGGGCAGGTACTGCTTCTCCCAGTATTCCATCTCATCCATCTGTACCGAAAACCGCGGGGTTATCGCACCACATCGGTTAATTCTGCCCGTGAGGTGGACCTTAAGCTGCCCACCCCTGCCATCATCGATGAACTCGAAACTGCTGATGTAACCGGCGTCCTGCATAATGCGGAGCATCGCGCCGAGAAGTTTACTCGATGGTTCGATGATGCACACGGACTTACCGGTGTCACCGGCATTTTTTAAGGAACACATTCCGTCTGCTATAGGATTACTTCGTGTCATTGTGCATTCACCTTCAGCTCATCTTTTTAAATCCAATCTTCCGGGCCCACTCGCGGAAGCACTGCCGGCAGAACATGATATGATATCTGCGCACGAGTCCCTGTTTGCGCCCGCACATCTTGCATTCGTTCGCACCGCGACCATAGATCTTCTTCTGTTCTCCAGCCATCAGCGCACCTCAACCTGGTACTGCTCTTTGAGAAATGCGATCGCATCCTCTTTTTTCACGCGCTGTTTTGCCGGGAGTTTTTTCTGCTCCATGCGCCTGCGGGTGATCCGTATGCCTTTTCGTTCGAGCACGACATTGACATCCATACCGAAGATTCCAATCTGCGGATCGTAGGACATGCCGGGATAATCCGTATGTTCTTCAATACCAAACGAGATGTTCCCGCTCTTGTCGAACTGGCTCTCAAAGACCGTTTTGTTGATGATCCCAATCGATGTTGTGAAAAAATCGCGAGCTGATTTGCCCCGGAGCGTAACCTTGCATCCGATCGGGGCGCCTTTTCTTATGGAGAATGCCGGCTGAGTCATCCTGGCAATGCTCCTGACAGGTTTCTGCCGGGTGATCGACTTCATGATGTTTTCAGCTTTTACAAGCTTTTCGCCGCTCTCGCCGACTCCCATGTGAACGACCACCTTGTCGATATAGATATCGCGCATCGACGTCACTCTTCAATCCCCCAGGCTGCTATTGCGGGTGTCTTTTTACCGACCATGTAAATATAGGGAGAGATCGTGTCAAACCGTGTCTTAGTCGCTTCATCCTCTAAGATGATCTTATTGGGCACGCTGCCCGGTATTTTAACAATATCAACGATTCGTGCAATCTTTCCTGAGTGACGACCACCGATTACCATTGCCATGTTGCCGACAGCAAACGGGAAATGGTCAACAATTCTGAACCTTGTTTCAGGTTCAAGCGAAAGAACAATCGAATCACCGGCTTTGTAGGTGTTATCAGCAAGCAGGTTTGCTCCATCCCGCATGTTCAGCTGTACCTTACCCCCCGCGATAGTGGTCTTGTTTTTGACCTTGCACAGGCGGGTCTTCGCTGCAATTGCATCAATCTCAATAGAGACATGACGACCGTTCTTGTCACGCAGGATGCGGTAGAATTTGTTGATCTTCGGTAACGAGATGATATCAAAGATACCAATGCCCATTTTTGCATCACGGCAGGGCCTTCCATTGATGATTACATCATTCTGATGGAGGACCTGTTTGACTTCTTTTAAATTCCGCGCAAAACCCATATGGTCACGGAGCCAGACTGCAATTGGCATTGCATTCGCGTTGTGAGGTCCGGGCGCTGTTTTCGTAATGAATTTCGTGGTTTTCTTTGCGATATGCCACGATTCCGGGGCGTTCAGTCGCTTCAGATGGTCTGACATTATTCAGCCTCCTCTAGTTTTTCCTGACGGCGCGTATCGGTGAGATTCAGTTTTGTGATTTGCACATTTGACGCATCGACGGGACGGGGTACTTCGGTTCCATCGGCTTTCGTTAACGAAACACCATGAACTACAATTTTTGACTTCTTGGTATCGACTGCATCCACAATACCCTCTTCACCAACAAAATCTCCACGGGTTACCTTAAC
>Ga0315286_10003330_pt1 | contig 15174 bp, 20 predicted proteins | sample YL17G10_0_MG_FD_205038 | JGI IMG/M metagenome (GOLD analysis project Ga0315286, IMG submission 205038) | Sediment microbial communities from Yellowstone Lake, YNP, Wyoming, USA - YL17G10_0 | ecosystem: Environmental > Aquatic > Freshwater > Lake > Sediment | place: USA: Wyoming | collected...
CCCGCGAAGCGCGGGATAACCTATTGATATTCCGTTCGTGCTGAGCTTGTCGAAGCATGAACGACATACGGAATATGACTTTTTACGAGTTCATCATATGATGATGGTCTTGTAAAAAGTCCCGATTTGTCATCCTGAACGCAGTGAAGGATCTAAAATGCCTTGATATGATTAGATTCTTCGCTTCGCTCAGAATGACAGGGTGCCATTGGTAGGCTTTTTACGAATTCATCATATGATGAAATCGTAAAAAGTCCAACCACATGTCATTGCGAGCCCGAAGGTCGTGCCTGCACGCCTGCCTTCGCCGAAGCGCCTGCCCTCCGCAAGGCTTCCCGCTTTGCGGGACCATGTTCAAGGTCTGGAGGCGGGGCTTCGAGCCGGCAGGCCGAAGTAGCTGTCTGAGGAAAGCAAGCGTTTCGGCACGCAGGCGTGGGTGATCACATGCCCACAAGGGGGCTACACTACAATTATTTTCAAAACACTTTTTTTGCTAAAGTGATACAAAAATTGCAATTTGAATACCAATCAACTAAAAAGATTTCTTGAAACGGTAGGTCCTGTCCATGGAAATAAAAAAACATAAATTCCCAATCTTCTCAATGAGTTAGGATTATGAGAGGATAGAAGAACCTGAGAGACCTTGAAATGGAGTGGAAGACAGAGCACCCATCAATGGGCAAAAAATTCTTGTTAAACCCGATTGACCAGGCCCCCAGGAGACTGTGTCGTAATGTCATTCTGAGGCGATAGCCGAAGCATGTCCTGAGCAAAGCGAAGGAACTCATGAGATCCTTCACGGAGTTTACCCTGAGCCAAAAAGCGAGACCCTTCCCCTTCGCTTCACTCAGGGTCAGGGTGACAGGGGCGAAGGGTTCAGGATAACAAAACAAGACTTTTCACGAGACTATTAAAGATTAAAGTTTACCGAAATTATGACGATAAGAAAAGTGAAGGAAAAAACGGAAAGAAAAACAGAAGGCCATGGTTATAGGTAATTTCCAGGTTCACAGCGTTTTAAAGGCTTACAGTCAGCAACTCTCGGTAAGGTCTCGCTCATCGAAGGCAAAGATAGTCAAAGACACTACCCAAAAGGATGAAGTCACACTATCCCAGGAAGGTAAAAAAATGCTGATCGTTGACAAGATCACGAAAGAGATCGTCTCTCAATTGACGAATGGGTCTGAAAGAAGTCATACCAGCCGGGAGATCCTGGGCCAATTAAGCCAGGAATTTGGTCGTCCTCTGGATGTGGATACCGATAATGGAAATGGTATCGCCTTTAAGGTTTTGAATGAAAAAGGGGATGAAGTGACCCAGTACCTCTCTTCTGCAGAAAATGAAGAATTAAAGAAAAAGCTATTTGACATCGCCCAGTCTATGGTATACGCTAATTTAATCTAAAGGAGAGGAAAGATGAAAATCTCTGATATCCAACAGCAAGCGAATGCAATGCAATATGTCAATCAGGCGAACCAACAAAACCCGCCTGAAAAGAAACAGGCCCTTCAAGAGGCAGACGATAGGAGCAAACCATCCTCCACCGATAAAGTGGAACTTTCCGCCGAATCGAAGGAGATGCAGAAGATCTACGAAGTCCTTAAATCCACACCCGATGTGAGGGCTGAAAAGGTATCTGAGCTGAAAAAACAGGTCCAAGAGGGCAGCTACCAAGTCGATAGCGGTGCCGTAGCAGAAAAGATGATCAAAGATTCCCTCCTCGATCTCATCAAATAAACCGGTCAGCTGCAAACCCGAATCAGAAGGAACCGGACAGAGGCGCCTTTTATAAGTAGGGTACCGGCTTTTTAAGACCCAGCCTAATACTACTCCGACAAATAGCGTTTATGGCGCGATGCAAGACGGATATGTTGAGCGGTTTGATCAGAAAATCTCCCCTCGCCTCCGCCGAGACTTTCTGCCTGCGCCAAGGCTTTCTGCCTGCGCCAAGGCTTCGGCAGACAGGCGGCAGACAGGCGGCAGGCAGGCAGCGAAGTAGCCGCAACCTTTAGGTTGCGTTCAGCCTCAATAATATCAAGAAGTTGCACGCTCCGGCTCACACGGAGCGCCTACCACAAATGATTGAATGGAAAAGAACCAATTGTAAAATGATCCCCCTCATTTAAATCTCTGCCTATGGCGGGACTGCGGCTACCGCTTATGGACGGTCCCGTGTTGTTTTACGGGACTTTTTCTTCCTTCACCTGGGGGATCGGAAAACGGTGTGAATAGCGCTTGTGGTGAAGGATGATCTGCCTTGCCAGCTTTTTCCGGAGATTCAAGACGATGGGGCCGAGGAGGTTCGCTGTGATTTCCCGCGGCTCTGTCTTTAATATGTTGACGATCGCCAGTGGTTGAACCCCTTCTATTCCTTCGCTTCCATTCTCCAATCCCAGACCTAAGATGTCATCGGGATTGAGCTGGATCTCATAATCGGGCTTAAAGAGAAAGGGGTCGATCAATACAAAGGCCAGAGACCCGTTGTCCACCGATTGGAACCAGAGGAAAGAGGATCCCTTCTTGTGTTCCAAGAGGATGTAGCGTTTGTCATCAGGGAATCCGATGATCCCGGTTGGCATGTGGATAATCTGATCCTCTTGAATATCAATTGTTCCAAAACGGCTGGTGGAGAGCTTGAGATTCAGAGATTACTCCTTTCCTTCTGTGGCCTCCCTGATGGAGCCAACCCCGATCTGGGCGGCCAACCTGTTTTCTTCTAATATTTTTTGATATATTTCCTGGCGATAGACGGTCGTATCTGAAGGAGCTTTAATACCCAAACGAACTTGTCTGCCTTTGATATCGATCACATAGACTTTAATATGATCCCCGATGGTGATACTTTCGCCAACCCTCCTGGTTAAAATCAGCATTTTCACCTTCCCTGGCAAAAATGGATAGAATGAACCCACTCTTTAGACGTTTTGCCGCTGGACTCGATGATGTATTATCGTAGAAAATCCACTAAGCTTAAACTGGAAATCTGGGTGACCGAATAAAGGACTGCTTTATAGGCGGTCTGTTTCATACTGAGATCATTGATCGCCTTGACCACATCCAAATCTTCAATATCCGATAATCTTTCTGTATAATTAGAATCTAAATCAGAGAGAATATTTTTACACATGTCTATTCGATTCAGTCGGCTCCCGACATCGGCCATATTGCCCACCACCCTTGGCTGAAAGTTATTTAATTGATCCAATCCAGACTGAACTCCCCCGACATTATTGTTCTCAAGAGAATCTCTTAATCCGACCAATATATCAAAAATATTATTTTCTGTATCTCCTGCCTCTCCAAAAACAGTTGTCCCGGTTAAGTTTATTTTCATCTGAGCAGAACTCCCTATCGCAATTTCCATATCATGTTCGTCCCCATTGTAGCGACTGACTTCTATGGTAAACTGATCGTCAACAGTCAAAGTTCCTGAATCACTAAAAGCGATTTTTACTCCCAGATCATCAGTGTTATAGAATGAGGTTGGACTTGTGGAGGTTGTAAAGGCATTATCCGGCCCCCAGTTCAATCCTCCATCCTCGGAAACTTTGTATTGAGCCGTTCCCACCGCTCCTCCGGTGGTAATCTCGACCACATATTGTTTACTGTAAAGTCCTGTATAGGCGCCAGAGGAAGTGGCTGAACCCATATAATCGGGATCATTTCCTGAATTCGCCAGGGCGTTATGAATATACAAATCATCCGTAAAAGAAGCGGTATCCTCCTGATATCCGCTAAAAATATAGCGGCCAGTCAGTTTTGTATTTCCGAGCTGGACCAACTGGGCAATGATATTTTTAATTTCCTGGGCTGCATTGCTTCTTTGATCCCCATTGTAGGTCCCCGTAGACATTTGGTTGGCTATCTCTTTTCCCCTGACAATTAATCCATTGACCGTTTGCAGTGCAGAGTCTGTGATACTTAACCATGATTGGCCATGTTGGATATTTTTCCCATATTGACCAATCTGGGAGAGCACCTTTTTCAGCCTCAATGCCTGGGTGATGCCAATTGGATCATCGGAAGGTTTGTTAATCCGTTTCTGTGAAGCAATCTGTTCATTAATCTGCTTTAATTGTTCTGCGATACTCCCCAGTTGCAGATTGACATTATAATAAAGTCCTCGACTGGAGACCCTCATAGCGATTATCTCATATTTAATAAATTTTGCAGCATCTCGTCACAAACGGTGACCAATTTTGATGCAGCAGTGAAGGCATGTTGATATTTGATTAAATTGACCGTCTCTTCATCCAGATTCACACCCGATATGGAATCGCGTATCTCGTTTAATTGATCGATCATAGTTTGATTGAAGCTCTGGTTTTGATTGTTCTCCTCAACCAACATACCCATATCCCCTACAAAAATTGTATAATATTCATCCATCGTTCCGGATTGATCCTGAGATGAAGGAAGGGTCCCCCTTTGGTATATCCATTTCCGGATGTTCAATGTCTCGTCTTGAAGGGCTTGGATAGCCAAAGCATTCTGATTATTGCCAGACTCTCCGGGGGCCGTGCTGGCAGCGATATTTTCAGGATCTCCATCCACATCCGAGCTTAAGGCGATGGAACCCGCTGCCCCAGTGTTGTCAGTAACAGCGACTGAAAAGGTCTCCGTATCCACCACGACATCTCCCGCACCAAAAGAGATTTGAATTCCTTCAAAAACACTGAGATTTGAATAACTCGTCGGGGTTACCAGCAGGGTCCCACTGTTGCCTTGTCCATCAATCCAATCGACGTCGAAGGAATTCGTACCCACGGTTCCTGACCCATCAATAGTAAAGGTAAAGGTCTTCGTCGCATTTCCGGTATAAGCTCCTCCGACCGATACAGTGGAACTCCCTGTCCAGGGGGCGCCATATTGCAGAGGCCCCATGTTGAAGGGATTGAAAAAATAGCGGTTGGTTGAATTATCCAGGGCATACCCCCCATAGTGAAGACCGTTCACCTGGGAGATCATTGTTCCCGCCAATTCATCCAAATCAGCCATATACTGAGGGATGATCTCATCCCTCAGATCCATCCACGCCCCGATCTTCCCTCCTGAAAGCCGATTGCTGATATCGGTAGGGATGTTATTCCAATAGATATTGTTCCCCTCTTGGTTGAGTTCCCACGATTCGTTTCCATCCACCAGTGGAATACCTGATGTCGTCAAGAGCATCATGGACCCATTATCACTCTCAATATAGGTGGTATCGACGAGTTGGGACATTTTTTCGATCGCGTTAATCCTTTGGTCCCGAAGATCATTGGCTGTTGTCCCACTTGCCTCGGAAGCAACAATCCTTTCGTTAAGGCTCGCCACCTGTTCCGTCAATGTATTGAGTTCATTGACGGAGATTTTTAAGTTGGTATTCATCTCATCTTTGGTTTGAACTAAACCGTTATAAAGAGCATAAAATCGATGACACATATTGTTGGTTTTCTGTAACAATGCGGTCCGCTCGGCGATGCCTCCCGGATTATCAGCCAGGTCTTGCCAGGCATTCCAAAAATCTTCGAGTGTCTTGTTCAGACCATTTCCACTCTCTTCATTAAATATCCCCTGAAGATATTCCAGAATCGATTGTTTGGATTCATATTTAGATAATTCAGAGGTTCTTTGGTTGATATGCTTAGTTGTCAACCGGTCGAAATACTGAACCACGGAATCCGATTTGACGCCTAATCCTAATTTAATCCGACTGTCCACCGTTACTGCATTGGCTGTTAAGATCAATCTCTGTCTGGTATATCCGGGTGTGTTCACATTGGCAATGTTGTGCCCTGTCACATGAATTCCTCTTTGTTGGGCCATCAGGGCCTCCCGAGCAAGGTTTAAAACAAACGTAATACCCGACATGTTATACCCTTTTATCCATCCAAGGGGTGGGAAGAGAAGGCGACCTCTTCCTGCCGCTTTTGACGTAAACGGGCTCTTCTTGGATTGGAAAGATCAAAAAGGAAAATAGCTCCTCTAAATAATTCAATGTCTCCTGAATAAAACGTTTATTCTGTTCGTTGAGTTTGGTGATCTGATGCTTCAGCTGATCCATCATGATCTGATAATTTATTATTTTTTTGGCCTGAATATGAGAAACATGGTGGGTGAGATTCGAGAGGGTCTCCCACGGATTCGGTTCAACCCCTTCTCCCATGAGTTCGATTAAGATCTGATCCATTGAACCCTGAATCTCTTTGATCTTAGAGATATGGATCTTCTTCGTTTGAAGGAGAGAAAGTAAAGAAGGCACATCGTCTTTTTTCAAGTATTCCCACTCTTGCCTCACATCATGGAGCAAAATCTCAAAGGAGGCTATCCCTTGATCCAATAGTTCCCACAGAAAGTTTAATTGAACTGTTTTCTTGATCATATTCCCTCGAACGTAATCGATCCTCTATCGCCTTTTATTAATCTGAGGGGCTTGGGTAGAATCGAACAGGTTGGCCTCCCCATATTTCATCATCTGGCGATATAGTTTATTTCCCAAACCCATCCCTCGGCGGGCCAGGCCTTTACTCCACTCTTGGTCAAGAAGGGATTCGAAGATATCCCTTTCGGTTCCCTTCCCGAAGAGGTCTGAACGGATAACGGTCTGTCTCATCGATTTTAATATCTGCTGGATGAAGATCGCCTCAAAATCCGCGCAGGCCTTCTTCAGCCGCTCCTCATCGAGCCTCTTCCTCCCCTCTCCGGTCAAAGGGCTTTGAGCAGGGAGTTCTATTATCGAATCTATCGGCATTTTTCAAATTTCCTTTAACATTTAACCCTAACCAAATATATTTGAAATTTCCCCTTAACTCAGGTGAAAACGTCTTGTTACCCATACATCTCACGAATGACCGTTTTGCAAAGCCTTAGAAGCTCACCTCCCTGCGAAACTTATCCAACTGGCGGGTTAAATAAGCTCCAGATCCGCCTGAAGGGCCCCGGCTGCCCTGATACTCTGGAGAATGGAGATCAGATCCCGGGGCGTCGCCCCGATGGCATTCAATGCCCTGATCACCTCTCCTAAGCTCACCCCGATGGGAACGATCATCAGCACCTGCCCTTCCTCTTTCACGGAGACACTTGACTCCGGGGTCACCACAGTGGCCCCACCGGGGGTTACGAGGACCCCTGTCCCCTTATCAGGAGGGAGGACTGTTGTTGGTGTCCCTTCCGGTGAGGGAGGCGCCAATGGAAGAGGTTGGGAAACCGCCGATCTCTCCTTGATCTGGATACTGAGATTGCCGTGGGCCACGGCCACTGTTGAGACGCGGACATGCTCTCCCAAAACGATCGTCCCTGTCTTCTCATTCAAAATCACTTTTGCCACAGCATCCGGGACGACGTCCAGTTTCTCTATGGAGGAGATCCATTCTGCGACGCGGCCCTGATAGGACTCCGGTATCGTAATGGTAAGAGTCCCCGAATCGAGGCTTTTTGCATAGGTGTCTCCCATGGCACGATTGATCGTCTCTTTCACCTTTTCGACTGTCGAGAAATCGGGGTTAAACAAACAGAGGGTGAGTTCCTTCTTGCCATCCAGCAGGACCGGGACCTCCTTTTCGATCATCGCACCTTTGGGGATTGTCCCCACGGTGGGATGGTTTTTTTGGACCCCGCCCCCTGAAGCCCCGGAGGCGGCAAACCCTCCGGTAGCGATAGGCCCTTGTGCTAACGCATAGACCTGTTGATCCACACCCTTCAAGGGGGTCAGTAAGAGGGTTCCTCCCTGGAGGTTTTTGGCATCTCCAATAGAGGAGACCGTCACATCAATCCGGTTTCCAACCCTGGAGAAGGGAGGAAGGGTTGCCGTCACCATCACGGCGGCCACATTCTTTACTTTGCTCGTTCCAATTCTCTCCTGGTCGACGTGGATCCCCATCCTCTCGAGCATATTCACAATGGATCGGATTATAAATCCCGAAGTCGAATCATCCCCGGTGCCATTCAACCCAACCACCAGTCCGTAACCGTTCAGCTGATTATTTCGAATCCCTTTAAAGGCGGAGATATCCTTCAACCTTGCCCCCCAGGCCGAAGAAGTGAAAAAAAAGAACGCCAAGATCACCCAAAAATATCCTCTTCCCCTTGTCACCATCCCACCTCTGCTTCTTGAAATTATCGCTATGCGCACAGCGCTAAGCGCTTAGCGTTTTTTATTAAAAGGGCCATACCCAATCCACAAGCCTGAACAGTAATCCGGGGCTCTGTTTATCACTGATCGTCCCGTAGCCGCTCAGTTCAATAACAGCCTCGGCCACATAAGTGGAGAGAATCACATTCCTCGATGAGATGTCTTCAGGACGAATGATCCCCTGAATCCTGATAAATTGGTTCTCACTGTTCACCTTCACCTGCCTTGTCCCCTGAATTACCAAATTCCCATTGGATAGAACGTGGACCACCCGAGCGGTGATATAGGCGGTCATCGAGGAGGCTCTTGTCGTCTCCCCTTGTCCATCAAAAGCATTCTTAAAATCAATTTTATGACTGGTTCCGATCTTTTGATCGTTGATGCTCCAATTCCCGGCGATGGCATCAAATATTCCGCTCCAGCCGGCCTCCAGACCCGAATTCCGCCCTGTTTTCGTGGAGGCGTTCTTGGAGGCCTTGGCTGATTCCACGATGCTGATGGTGACGATATCCCCCACATTCCTTGCCGTCACATCGGCGTAAAGACTCAGGGGCCCCTTATTGGGAGACCACAAGGACCCCTCTTCGATGACATGGGTGGTTTTGGAAAGAGCGGACTTCATCTCTTTCTCAAGGTCTGAAGGGGTGGGCGGATTCAAAGAGGGCCCCACACATCCCGTCAAAAAGATCAGCAAGGCCCCCATCCAGAAAACCCATCCTCCACAGGTCTTTTCATAATCCATCGCCATATCCCTTCATCTCCCCTTCAGAAATCGATCCGGACCGTATTGGCGTCTAATACCTTGCCATAGACTTCCTTCCTGCTTGAGAGGTTGATCAGTTTGACACGATCCCCTCGCCGACCTTCCTCCTTCGATTCACCGAAGGTGGTGATTTTGATGTGGGGGTTCTCAATCAGAAGAATGACCCGATCCCCCTTTTTAATGATAGGAGGAACCTCGACCATGCCCGCCCTTAATATCTCGTTGTTATTGATGGAGAGGGTTGTGCGCTTCCCCAGGACCTCGCTCATTTCGGTCACTACATCAGGAGGGAAGAGGGCGATATTTCGATTCGTGAGGTAAAGGTCTTTTGCCTCGATCACATGATGTCTCTTTAAAGGGTATCTTACCGTAACGACATCGGCATAGATATCGACTCGTGCCGTGACCTTGAGGCGCTTGATCTCCTGCCGGTCGACCCAAAATAGAACCGTGGCGCTGATATTTCCACCCCGTTGAACCCGCTCTGGAAGAATGATCTCGTAGGAAGAGAGGCCGGGCGGGAGTACCACCTTTTCATAACCGCGAAGGCTCTTAATCTCGATCCGGTGGGTCTCGGCAGGATAGATCCTTTGGAAGTAGGCCTCCAGTATCCCCACCACCTCTTCCATCTCCACCGCTCTTCCCCTCTGATCCGTTCCAGTGGAGTGGACATATTGCCGGGAGGCGCCATGAATCGGAAATGGATGGAAATAGAAGACCAAGACGATCAAGAGCCATCTCACTTTATACAGTCGTTTCATTCGTCCCATCCTATCGTTTGAGATTGTTGACGATCTGTAGCATTTCATCCCCTGCCTGGATGACCTTGCCCCCGATCTCATAAGCCCTCTGCCCTATAATCATCTGGATCATCTCCTCCACGACATCCACATTCGACATCTCCAGATATCCCTGAGAGATGGTCCCGAACTCATCCGTACCCGGATTCCCTTGTACCGGATCTCCGGAGCTCTCACTGGGGATAAGGAGATTCTGACCGATGCTTTGAAGCCCTCCAGGATTGGGAAAATCAAAAAGTTGGAGCTGAACGCTTCCCAGTTCTTTGCCATCCGAACCTGAAGCCACCAATTTCCCTCCCGAGTCAACGGTAATGGAAACCGTCTTGGCCGGAATGGCAAATTCGGGCTGGAGGCGATTCCCATGACTGTCACAGATATTCCCGTCCTTATCTAATTTAAAGGCCCCGGAACGGGTGAAGACCTCGCGGCTGTTGTTGAGAAGTTTGAAGAAGCCCTTCCCTTCGATGGCCAAATCCATTGGGTTCTTGGTGTGGGCAAAATCACCCTGGAGGAAGATCTTCTCCACGGCCACCACCTTTGCTCCCATGCCCACCTGGATCCCTACGGGGAGCTGTCCACCCGAGGCAGTGGAAGCCCCGGCGGCCCGCATGTTTTGATACATCAGATCCTGGAAATTGATCCGGCTCTTCTTGAATCCACTCGTATTGACATTGGCTAAATTGTTGGCGATGACGTCGATGTTGGTCTGTTGACACGACATGCCGGTCGCCGCAGTCCAAAGCCCTCGCAACATAGATCTCTTTCCTCCTTTTTGATCGTATTAGACTCTCCCAAGCTCATTGACAGCTCTGCCATCCATCTCATCATTCGACTGGATGACCTTCATGCAGGATTCATAGGATCGAAGGGAATCGATGAGCTTCACCATCTCTTCGATTGGATTGACGTTGGAGGATTCCAGGGCGCCCTGATGGAGCTGACTGTTACGGGCCTCCCCCTCTGCCTGGGGAATCTCCAATCGAAAAAGTGTTTGCCCCTCTTTTTTGAGTCCACTCAGATCAGAAAAGTTGACGAGATCGATTCGACCCACCTCCGCCCCGTCCACTTTGATGGTCCCGTCCATTCCCACGACAAAGGTCTGGCCACTGAATCGGATCTCCCCCTTTTTTCCCATGACCGGGTAACTATCGGCATTCACCAATACCTTCTCCCTGCTCAGCCTGAAATTACCGGTCCGTGTGTACCTCATCCCTTGAGGTGTTTTAACCTTGAAAAATCCCTCTCCTTCGATGGCCAAGTCGAGAGGGTTTCCTGTGTTCTGAATATCCCCTTGATTGAAAAGGGTCTGCGTCCCGTCAGCCATCATATTTTCATAACGGCCCATGGTCTCGTTCAGGATGGTGTGGAAAATGGGAGCATCCTTTTTGAAGCCCGCCGTTTGGACATTGCTCAAGTTATTGGCAATGAGATCGGATATCCTTCTCTCATGTCTCAAGGCACCTGCTATAGCAGAGGATACGACACTTCGCATCTTTCAAGCCCTCTCCTTGTTCTTAGGAAATGCAGGGAATGTGCCAAATAGAGATTCATTTTTGGGAGAAGAAGCTTTCCTTTATATTATAAGGAGTTAAGGCTTATCGATGACCTGCTTTTCGATCGAAGGGAATTCCATCCTGCAAAAAAGATCTGAAATGGGGCCGAAGGGCGGAATTATTTGCCTATTCCTTCCTCTTCAAGTTGCACCATCGATTGTTCATCGAGTAGATAAAGGCCAGTATCTCTGCCACGACTACATAGACGGAAGGAGGGATCTCCTGATAGAAATCTAACTGGGACAGGATCTGGACCAGAGCTGGATCTTCCTCGATGGGAATGCCGTGTTTCTGGGCCAGCTCAATGATCTTTTGGGCCACTTTCCCCGATCCCTTTGCCGTCACCTTCGGGGCCCTGTCCGTTTCAGGGAGATATCTCAGGGCCACTGCCTTTTTGATTGATTTTCTTTTCTCTTTCGAATCCATGGCGATTAGACGATGAGATCCAATAAGGATGCCCCTTCCCTCTCCATTTCACCAAACCAATCCTGGACCATCCCCTCATCCGTTTCGACCGAGAGGCTTAGATGAGGCCGAAACCCCATCCCATTTAACTTCTCCAAAAGCTCTGGGAAGCCTTTATCAAGGAAGGCAGAGACCTCCGGGTCGGAGACGACGAACCGGCAATAGATGCCTTTTCCCCTCATCCTGACTTCAACGCATAGCCTTCCCCACTCCGGCATGCGGAGTAAAAAGAGAAGGGAGATCCCCCCAGAGTCAGAACGACCTGCTTCGGGATGAGAGAGAGAGAGGCTCATCTCGATGAACTGGAAATCGTTTTGCACCCACAGGGGGAGGAGGAAGAATATCCTCCCTGGGTGATCCGAGGAGTGGATGTTAATGATCTGATGTCCCTTGATCCCTTGAAGGATCTGTTCCAGATCTTTCTCAAAATCTAACACTGGAATGGGGTGATGATCCGGGTGGTTCTTGAGAGGGGAAAGGGAGCTTAATTGAGCCCTCAGTTTCATGACCAGGCCCTTCAAATCCTCTGTGACCAATTGATCAATCTGATCTTCCTTGTGCGTCTCGATCAGACCTTTCACCCTGTTTTCAAAAAAAAGACCCGATTGGGTGACGATCCTTTGGATCTGTTTTGGGTCCAGAGGAGCAGAGGGGTCAGTAGAAAAAAGGCCCAATAAAGTCACAAGTTGCTCAACCGTATCTCGGACCTGAGGGGGTAAAGTATCGCCCCTTAAGAACGATAATGTTTCGAAGAGATGATCCATTCGCAAATTGGAAGAGGAGAGACTCTTAAGCCACGGGTGGATGGAAGGGTCAATCGCACCTTCTTCGGGTAGGAGTTTCAAAATGACGCAGGGGTGAGTGGCTTCGACCCTGAAGGAGCCTCGCATCTCATTTGGCAGAGAGAGATCGCTCTCCACCAAAAGATCATGGCCTTTGAATTGAACCACGGCATGACGGTCATCGATCTGTTTGATCACCCTTCCTTCCAGGACTTCTCCCAAAGGGAAGAGAGAGGGATCTTCTCCGGAGGGAAATTCAACCCATATGGCCTTTGTCGCTAAGAAGGAGGATGCAGTATGAATCTGGTTCAATGCAATCGATTTGCTACCCTTTTATAAAGGGTCTCAAAATTGAATTGACATAGTCATTAGAAAATCTCCCCTCGCCCTGTGGAGTAAGATTCCCCACTCCACGGGGCGAGCCCCTCTTTACCAAAGAGGGGTATTATTCCGTCCGGCGCCAGAGTCCCAATGCCCGGTTTGAAGTGAGTAATGCGGCTCTGGACGGCGGCGCCTCCCTTTGGTCTCCGACCCAGAGCGGTCTCTGACCCGGAGGGCAAAGGGAGGTTAGGAGGGATTTTACAAATGAATGTCTTCATTATTTTGAGACCTTTATTAAGTCTCATCTCTGGTTATTGACGGTATCTTTTTAAATCCAGGGTCAATTGGACCTCTCCTTGAGAAAGCCCCAGACGCCGGGCGATATCCGGCACATCACACCCCCCATCAGCCATTTCATAAATCCGGCTATCCGGATCCTTCACCTTGTGTCGAAGGGGATCCTCCTCTTCGGCCATTTTCAACGAGATCTGGAGGGTTTGAATCTTCTGATCGAGTTGAGCCATCAATCGTTTGATGATCTCCTTTTTCTCTTCAAGGTTCTTCGAGAGTTCCCGGCAGATGGTCTCCGATTCTTGAGCCCACTCTCTGATTCGGACAGAACCCACAGGAGGATCCCATCGGCCCATCCATCGATTCAGATTCCGTCTGAAATAGATGAGGAGTATGAAGAGTGACAGAAGAACACTGATCTCGATCATGATCAGTCCCATCTCCATATTCGTTAAGTGCAAGAGGTTTAGAAAATTCATTTTTGTCCTCCTCCATCATTCGCCTTCCATCCGGAGAGGTCGGATGGTGAGATTAAATGACGACGTCTAAGATCTTCCCGGACCGCCTCTCCCGCGACGGATCGGAAGATGTCTCTTCCTTTCCCGGATCGCCATCAGCTTTTTCTTCTGGTTCACTTTTTCTACCTTTCCTTTTGCGTGAGTTTTCTTGGCGAGCCATCTTTTCCTTGGAGTCCTTCATCTTCTCTGCGGGGGCCAAACGATCCAACTTTGTGTAGATCCCGATGCCATCGCTCATGGGAGACTATTTTCCTTCAAAGATCTTATTAATCTTCTCTGTCAAGGTTTCAGGGGTGAAGGGTTTGACGATGTAGTTGTTCACCCGATGTTTCACCGCCTCGATGACGTGCTCCTTCTGCCCCTCCGCCGTCACCATTAGAAAAGGGAGATCCTTCCATTCCTCCGTTGTCCGCACCGTTTTCAGAAGTTCAAGACCGGACATTTGCGGCATATTCCAATCGGATATGATGAAATGGATCTTCTCCTTCCTCAGGACCTCCACGGCGGTGGTCCCGTCATCGGCTTCAATGATGTTGACGTAACCCAATTGCCTGAGGACATTTTTGACGATCCTCCTCATGGTTGAGAAATCGTCGACGACCAAAATGTTCATCTTGAGATCTGGCATCTTCCTCTCCTTTTCTATGGACTTGCTTCTTCCCTCATCCTTTCAAAGGAAAAGGGTGATATTCTACTATTACAGGACATCCATTAAATAACGTTTTAACTTCGCCCTCAACCTCAAAATCACCTTTGTGTGGATCTGGCAGATCCGTGACTCGGTCAATTGTAAGACCTCTCCGATCTCTTTTAGCGTCAGCTCTTCAAAGTAGTACAGGGAGATGACCAATTTCTCCTTGTGTGGGAGCTCCTCGATGGCCGTAGCCAGGGCCCCTTTCAATTCCTTGAAACTGAGTTGATGGAATGGATCATTCTCCTCCTCATCGAGAAGGAGATCCAGGATATCCTTACCGGAGAGTTTGAACACCTTGTTCTGAATCATCTCTCTGTCCAAAAGGGGGAGACCGTTGATCTCATTGATGGAATTGTAATAGTCTTCCAATGATATCCCCAATTCGCCGGCAACCTCCTCATCTTCCACGGGCCTTCCCATCTTATTCTCCAGATGGAGAATCGTTCGTTCGATACGGGTCGCCTTCTGCCTCACCGATCGGGGAACCCAGTCCATGGCCCTCAATTCATCTAACATGGCCCCCCGGATTCGAAACTCGGCGTAGGTCTTAAATTCAACCCCTTTGTTCGGGTCATATTTGGAGAGGGCATCCATCAGCCCAATCACCCCCGCACTGATCAGGTCCTGGACCGAGATGTGCGTAGGAAGCCGCATGGCCAGTCGGTGGGCGACGAATTTAATGAGAGGGGAATATTTCAATACCATGTCTTCTTGGCTGACAGGGTCCTGCTCTCCCGGGGTGTCAATGTCCCGAAGGTGGTCATTCAATTGATATTTCAAGGCCTTCGTTTTCAATCGGTCCCTCCTTTTTGATCAACAAGATGATCGCACAAGAGCAACTGCTTTAAGAAAAATTGGATCGTCCCTTTTCCAT
>Ga0315286_10003331_pt1 | contig 15174 bp, 11 predicted proteins | sample YL17G10_0_MG_FD_205038 | JGI IMG/M metagenome (GOLD analysis project Ga0315286, IMG submission 205038) | Sediment microbial communities from Yellowstone Lake, YNP, Wyoming, USA - YL17G10_0 | ecosystem: Environmental > Aquatic > Freshwater > Lake > Sediment | place: USA: Wyoming | collected...
CGTGCCGTACGCCGCCTCGAATTCGGGCACCGTTGATCTGCCGCTCCTGTACTCCACCGGGTTCATGGTCTACGCGCTGCCGCTCATTCTCCTCGTCAAGCTTTGCTCCCCGTTCCTCGCGGCGAAGACGCCGGCGCTCTTCGACCCCCTGAGGCTGTTCCCGAGGAGCCTCGACATCCTGTCGTCCCTGTTCGCTCTCCTGCTCCTGTCGTTTCACGTCCTCCGCTTCGCGGCGAACATCGACTATTTTTTACGTCTTTCATATCTCACATACGGCTTTTGCGGAGCGTCCTTCGCGTTCAACGTCTTTTCCGTCGTCGCGCTCATCCGCGCGATCAAGCGCAGGGACCCCATGTACCGGCAGTACCGGGACTTCGCGAAAAAGGTGCGGGGCGGGAAATCGCGCTTCCTCGCCGAGGTCGCGAGAGCGAGCATCAGAAAGCGGCTCGTGCTCTCCTTCACGGGAATCATGATATTCGTCGTCGCGGTTCTCAGCACGACGCTCCTCACGGATTTCCGAAGAACCATACTGGCCACGCTGACCTACAACGGCAAGAGCCTCGCCGAGCATAGCGCGAGCGTGGTAAAGGCGAACCTCGCCGACACCATCGCCATAGGGGATTATTTCGAGATCGAGCGGAAGAAAAACATCGGCTCCGAGCTGGTCTTCGACTCGCTCTCCTATTACCAGAAGCAGGGGAAGACCGACAGGTACCTGGCAGCGAGCGGCACCGAGCAGACCCTGCTCGGGAAGGGGCTTGCAGACAGATACTCGTCTGTCACGCAGACGAGCGCATTCTACGACCCGGCGCGGGGGGTATACGAGTTCGTGTCCCCCGTCACCCTCGGCAGCGAGGCGAAGCTGGTCGGTTTTTCGGTGGTCGTGTACGACAGGGACGTCATCTACGAGCCCTACTTCCGTACCACCGTCAAGGTTTTGCTCTTCGGCGCCGTGTCCATCTACGTCGCCACCCTGCTCGTCTACATCCTCGGGAGCAACATCGCCCTCCCCATTCTCTTCCTTCGAATGAACGTCAACAAGATCAGCTCGGCGATCTCGGACATGATCTCGGGCAGCGCGAAGGTTTCCGCCGCGCTCCTCGACTACGAGGACGCGGTGAGGACGCGGGACGAGATAAAGACCCTCTCCACCGAAATAGGGCACATGACCACGGTCATCAGAGGCATCGTCCCGTACATCTCCGCTTCGACACTCAAGCACGCGCACAAGGACGGGCTCGTGTCGGAGAAGCGGGACCTCGCCTTCATCTTCACCGACATCCGGGGGTTCACTTCGCTGTGCGAAGGGCTCACGCCGGAAGAAGTGGTCAAGATCGTCAACAAGTACCTCGACCTCCAGTCCGGGATCATCCTCGGCAACGGGGGCGACATCGACAAGTTCGTCGGCGACTCGATTATGGCGATGTTCGAGGGGGAGGACAAGGAGCTGAAGGCGTGCAGGACCGCTATGGAGATCAGGGAGGCCATGGCCTCGGCCGCCGAGGAGCAGCGGGCCTTGAAGGAAAAGACCGTCTCCGTCGGGATAGGGATAAACGCGGGGCCGGTCGTGTTCGGGAGCGTCGGCGCGAAGGACCGGATGGACTTCACGAGCATCGGCGACACGGTGAACCTCGCAGCGCGCCTGGAAGGAGCGAACAAGGAGTATGCCACGAAGTCGCTCATCGGCGAAGCCGTGTTCGACAAGGTGAAGGACCATTACGTGTGCCGCGAGATAGACTCGTTGACCGTGAAGGGAAAGAGCAGGCACGTCAGGGTCTACGAAATCCTCCAGGAAAAGGAAAAAGCCTCGAAGACTGTGCTCGAGCTCAGGAAGTTCTTCGAGACAGGCCTCCGAAAATACCGGAAAAAGGACTGGGAGGGAGCGGCTCAGGCTTTCGGCTACCTCGTCGAAACCTACGACGACCGGACGAGCGCCGTCTTCATCGATCGAATAGCGTTTTACCGGCGAAACCCGCCGCCCGACAACTGGGATGGGGTGTTCAGCCTCCAGGTGAAATAGGCGCGGGAGACTTCCGGTCTAAATCCTCCGGCCGGCTCGATTTCTGCGATTTCCTCGGAGTAGTCTTGCCTGCAGCAAAAACCCTTACTAAAGTTTATCACACATATTTTTAGAGAATGAGGAACTAAAAAGGTGATAGCAATCACGGGCGCAACCGGAAAGGTCGGAGGAAAACTTACCGACATACTTTTACAGAAGGGGGAGAAGGTTCGCCTCATCGCGAGGAACAGTGAGAATCTCGAGCCCTTCTCGAAACGGGGGCTGAGATCGCCGTGGGCTCGATCCTGGATACTGAGTTCCTCACAAAGGCCTACAGGGGCGCGAAGGCCGCTCGCACCATGCTCCCGGCCGACTTCGCCGCGACCGACATCGGCGCCTACCAGGAGAAGACGGCGGAATAGATCCTGATGGCGGTGAAAAACTCGGGCGTCACGCACGTCGCGAATCTTTCGAGCCTCGGGGGGCAAACCACAGTCGGCACGGGCATAGTGGCCGGGCTCGCCAGGCTCGAGGAGAAGCTGAACAAACTCAAGGGAATCAACGTGCTTCACCTGAGACCCTCGTATTTCATGGAGGACCTCCTCGGTCAAATCGGGATGATCAAGTCGATGGGGATGTTCGGGAGCGCAATAAAACCGGACGTTTCTCTTCCGTTCGTGGCGACCCAGGTCATCGCGAGGGTCGCGGCCGAAAAGCTCGCGAAGCTCGATTTCAAAGGGCACTCGGTCTTTCCGATCATGTACTCAAGAAACTACACGATGGTAGAGGTTGCAAGGGCCCTCGAGGCAGCCATCGGAAAGCCCGACCTGAAGTACGACCAGGTCCCGCCCGATCAGGCGAAGGGGGCGCTTATGCAGATGGGCTTTTCGACGAGCATCGCCGACTCCTTCAACGGACTCTCCGAAGGGATAAACAACGGGGTGATGAACTTCGACAAGAGAACGCCGGAGAGCACGACCCCGACCACGATCGAGGATTTCGCCAAGCTCTTCGCACGAATCTATAACGGGTGATCCGCAGGCCTCGTGTGGGGAGGTGCGCCCCTTTCTGACAAGATCACCCTCCGTTCCCAAACGACACGAACTATCGCAATTTCCCTTTTCGATACTGTACATTCTTTTTTTTCTTCCGACAATGTACTTCTGAACGAGGGACTCCATTAGGAGCGTGCGCTCCACAGGCGTTTCCGGCCCCACATAAGGCCGGAAAAAGTATCGCCGTATCGAGTAAGTTTTCTCTGCAGGCATTCGAGTATTAAGTCCACCATTGAAAGGTTTTCTGAATAAACCCTGCCCATTTTCGCCGCAATATCTTTTGTTGAAATACTTTACATGCCGAGCCGGGTGTGTTACAATCCGTCACCCATTAGGCCGAGTGGAGTGCCGGCTGCGGAGTCTGTTCTTCTAAAAGGAGGGAGTGACCCATGAATCCGACGATGAAACGACTGGCGGTTTTCGTGTGGATCGGAATGGTGGCAATGATGCTGGCAGGTTGTAACGGAGTGGGCGGCGGGTCCGGCGACCCTCCGACACCGCCGCCGGCCCCGTCCGTTACGGTGGCCTATGGGGTCAAGTCCGTGGTCCTGAGCTGGGAGGCGGTAAACGGAGCGACCCATTACCAGGTCTTCAGGGACCCTGACGGGGTATCGGGATTCATACAGATCGGCGGCAACCAGGCATCGACGAGCTGCAGCGACACCCTGGCACTGCATCTGAAAGACTGGGTCAATGTACGTTACAAGGTGACGGCGTGCAATTCCGCGGGAAACACGGATTCGAACGTCATTACGGGCCTGGACCTGCTGCAGGCTGTCGGGTATTTCAAATCCTCCAACAACGCCGGTATACACGGGAATTGCAGTGGACAGTTCGGCGCAACCGTTGCGCTCTCCGCCGACGGCGCCACCATGGCGGTGGGGGCGATTTTTGAGGACAGCGATTCCGTCGGGGTCGACGGTGATCAGCTGGGAGTCTTTGATGGGTTTAATGCGGGAGCGGTGTATATCTTCACGCGCACGGGCACTACCTGGGCACAGCAGGCCTACGTGAAGGCCTCCAACACCGGTGGTGGAGACGTTTTCGGTTGGTCGCTGTCGCTCTCGGCTGACGGCGACACACTGGCGGTGAGCGCGATCGGCGATGACAGCGCCGCGGTAGGTATCGACGGCGACGACGCCGACAATACCGTTGTTGATTCCGGCGCCGTGTACATCTTCACGCGCGCAGGCACCGCCTGGTCGCAGCAGGCTTACGTGAAGCCCTCCAACACCGATTCAGACGATGTATTCGGAATCACCCTCGCGCTCTCCACCGACGGCGGTACGCTGGCGGTGGGCGCGATGAAAGAAGACAGCGGCGCGACGGGTATCGACGGCAACGACGCCGACAATACCGCTGTTGATTCCGGCGCCGTGTACATCTTCACGCGCGCAGGCACCGCCTGGTCGCAGCAAGCCTATGTCAAGTCTTCCCTTGCGGGCGACACCTGGTTTGGACAAAGCGTCGGGCTTTCCGGCGATGGGGAAACCCTGGCAGTAGGAAGCTTCAACAGCAGTGCTTCGGCCAATGGTGCGGTGTCGGTGTTCACGCGCAGCGGCGCTGTCTGGACCGAGCAGACCCGCCTGCTGGCTTCGAATGACGCCACCAATATTGTCGGATTGGGGACCGCAGGCACGGTCTACTATGGGCTTGGATCGCCCCTCGCGCTCTCCGCCGATGGCGACACGCTGGCAGCCGGGGCGTATGCGGAGTACAGCGCAGCGACCGGCGTGAACGGCAATCAGACCGATGCCACGGCTCAGAATGCCGGGGCAGTCTATGTATTCACGCGCACGGGCACGACCTGGTCCCAGCAGGCCTATGTGAAGGCCTCCAACACCGGCCAGGGCGACTCTTTCGGCGCCAATGTCGCGCTCTCGGCGAGCGGCGACACCCTCGCGGTGGGGGCACCCTATGAGGGCAGTATCGCGACCGGTGTGAACGGCGATGAAGCGGACAACACGAACGGTTTCGGCACGGGCGCCGCGTATATTTTCACGCGTACAGGAGCCGCATGGGCGCAGCAGACCTATGTCAAACCCTCGAACACGCACCCGAACCCGAATCAGTTTTTCTATTTCGGGATCAGCGTCGCGCTCTCTTCCGGGGGCGATTCACTGGCGGTAGGCGCCTTTACCGAAGACAGCGCCGCGACGGGGGTAGGTGGCGATCAGACGGATGTCAGTGCCGCCGGAGCAGGGGCGGTGTATCTGTATTGATCCCGTCACCGAAGCGAGGCGGCAAACCGTCGGGGGCGTTTCTAGCGAAGATCGATAGTGCATTCTTGGGGCGTCGGGCTGAAGGGGGGGCGCCGTTTCCCCCACGCGGCCATCCAGCCTTCCGTCACTCGGCCTTTGCGTTCAAGACGAGCACCCCCGGCTCCCATATAGCCTTGTGCTTTTCGATGAAGTCCAGGTGGGCGGGGTGGTCGAAGTAGACGTCGAGGTCCTCCTCGCGCGCGAAGGTGAGGTAGTGGGCGCTGTGGTATTCGGGCGGCGCTCCCTTCTCACCCGAGACCACCCTCCCGCCGCTGCATGAGCGGATCACGGGTATCTCCTTCGCGAACCTGGCGAAGTGGTCCATGTGAGCCTGGATTTTTTCCTCGCTCGTCCCTTTCTTGAACCTGAAACACACTATCCGCATGATCATGGCGCACTCTCCTATATCTCGAGCGTTGTGTTCGGGTTGATCTCCCGGGCGGCGTGGAGGAGCCGCTCGAGGGTCTCCATGGGGAGGAGGCCGTGCCCTTCCATGGGGTATTCCTTCTCGAGGTGGTGGTACTTGGACCTCCCGAGAACGTGGTAGGGGAGGAGCTCGATAGCGGGCCTGCTTTTCAGGGACATGGTGAAGCGGGCGAACGCCCGCGCGTCCTCTACCCTGTCGTTGAAGGCGGGGATCAGGGGAACGCGCACGACGATCCCGGCGCCGCTCTCGTCGAGGCGCCCGAGATTGTCCAGTATGAGCGAGTTGCCCATTGCCGTGAAGCGCAGGTGAACCCCGGGGTCCATGTGCTTCAGGTCGTAGAGGAAGAGGTCGGTGAAGGGAAGGACCGTTTCGACGCTCTCCCACGGCACATGCCCGCAGGTCTCGATCGCCCTGTGGATCCCGTGGGCTCCCGCCATCTCGAAAAGCTCTCTGACGAACACGGGCCTGAGGAGCGGCTCGCCTCCGCTCGCCGTCACCCCGCCCCCTGAGTTGCGGTAGAACACCTCGTCCTTGAGGACGGCGTCGAGCGCTTCGAGCGCCGTCATCGTTCTCCCCGCGATCGTGCGGGCCCCCGTGGGGCAGACGGGCACGCAGGCCCCGCAGGCCGTGCAGAGCGTTCTGTCGGTGACGACGGATTTCGCTTCGACGAGGAGGACTCGATCTCCGGAAGGCCGGCCGCCCGGGGATCTGTCGACCGAAGCCGGCGAGACGGCCCCGGCCGGGCACGCCTCCGCGCACCGCATACAGGAGACGCAGTCCTTCGCGCGGTACAGCAGCTCGGCCAAACCCGCCTGCCCCTCGGGGTTGCTGCACCAGTGGCACCGGAGGGTGCACCCCTTGAAAAAGACGAGCGTCCTGATCCCCGGACCGTCGTGAAGGGCGTGCCGCTCTATGTTGAAGATCACGGCGGTTTCTGCGACCGCACGTTCTCTCGGAACCTCGTCGTGCATCGAGTATCCCATGTTCATCCGATCCGGCGAGCCGCGCTCACATGGCGTGCTCGGTCCGGGCGATGATCTGGTCCTGGAGCTGCTCATCCAGGGTGACGAAGAGCGCGCTGTACCCCGCGACCTTGACCACGAGGTTCTTGTACTTGTCCGGCCGCTCCTTCGCCTCCTTGAGGGTGTCGGCCGACACGATGTTGAACTGCACCTGGAACCCCTGCAGGTCGAAGAAGCTCCTGACGAGGGCCGCGAACTTGGCGAGCCTCGCGCTCCCGCTGACCGCGGTGGGGTGGAGCTTCATGTTCAGGATCGTGCCGTTCGTGGCTCTGGCGTGGTCGAGCTTGGCGACCGATTTCAGGACCGCGGTGGCGCCGTCCAGATCGGTGCCGGCCGAGGGCGAGATGTTGTCCGCCGTGGCACTGCCGGCCTTTCTGCCGTCGGGGGTTGCGCCGATCACCTCGCCGGAGTAGGCGTTCGCCGAGAGCGTCTGCGGTGAGGGGCAGAAGTGGCCGCCCCTCACCGGCGTGTAGCGCGTGATCTCGTCGACGTACCAGTTGAGAACGTCGCGCACGAGGTAGTCGACACCGTCGATGTCGTTCCCGTACTTCGGGGAGGCGAGGAGGAGCTTTCGCACCTCCATCCCCCTCTCCCCCTCGAAGTCGCCATCGAGGATCTTTTTGAGCTCGGAGGGGGGGACCTTCTTCTCCTCGTACACCACCTTTCGCAGGGCCTCGAGGGCGTTCCCCACGTTCACGGTCCCGTGGCAGATGGAGAGGGTGTTGTTGTAGTTCGGCCCGCCCCCCTCCTCCGCGTCCTTCCCATAGGGGATCCGGTAATCGAGGACCCCCGAGAGGAAAGGGCAGGGGGTGAGCTCCGCGTGTGCGCGGGAGGTTATGGCGTCCAGGATCGGGGCTGCCTTCACATAGAAGCGGAGCTGTTTTTTGTACGCTTCCACCACCTTCTCGAAGCTGTCCATGGACCCCAGGTCCCCGTCGCCCGGGCAGAGGCGCAGGCCGTTTGCCGGGTTCACTCCGTCGTTCAGGGCCATTTCAAAAATCTTGAGGAGGTTGATGTGGCAGCACCCCCCGTTGATGGGGTTGTGCTTACCGGGCACGATCGGTTCGCAGCAGCCGTCCACCGCCCAGTCGCGCGCGTCCTCGAGGGTGACCCCGGTCCGCATAAGGAGCGGGATCGCGACCTCGTCGTTGAAAAAGCCGGGCTGGCCCCCGCCGTGCCCGACGACGCAGGTGCAGCAGGCGGTCAGGAAGCGCGGGGGAGTCTTCGGGTGGATGCGCGCGATGGTGGTGGGCTCCTGGAGCCTCACCGCCGCCGTGGCCTCGAGGACGAGGTGGGAGACTTCGTTCGAAGCGTCGGTGCCGTCGCGGCGCTGACCGCCGATGGTGAGGGTCTGGAAGAGAGGGTAGCCGTGCATCTTCCTCGTGTGGGACCACTGGCGCACCTTCTTGATCTCGTTGCACTTGACGAACACGCACTCGATGAGCTCGAGGGCCTGCTCCCTCGTGATGCGCTTCTCCCCGATGTCCCTCTCGTAGAAGGGCTGGAGGTACTGGTCGAAGCGGCCGAAGCTCATTGAGTGGCCGTTGCTCTCGATCTGGAGGACGAGGTGGACGAACCAGTAGGACTGGAGCGCATCGTGAAAGCTCGAGGCCGGGCGCTCGGGGACTTTTGCGCACACGTCGGCGATCACCTCGAGCTCGCGCCTGCGGGCCGGGTCCCGCTCCCCTTCGGCCGCCATTTTTCGGGCGAGAGCCGAGTAGCGCTTCGCGAAGGCGACCACCGCCTCGAGGGAGATGATGACGGATCGGAGGAAGATCTTTTTCGCCATAGAGTCGTAGCGCGTGATCTCCCGGCCGGCTTTCCGGAGCTCATCCCTCGCCTCGGACAGGATGCCGCCCAGCCCCACCCGGAGGATTTTGTCGAAATCCGCGATAACGTGGCCGTCGCCGGTGGCCATCCGGCCGGAGTTCGACACCGCGTCGTTCAGGATGCCGTGGTCGGCGTCCCACCCCGCGAGGTACTCCTCGGGAAGCACCTGGAGGGTGCACGCCTTAACCCGGTCGAAATGGGTCCTTCCCCGCCAGTAGGGGGCGATCTCCCCGAGCTCCTTCCTGACGGCGGAGTCGACGAAGAAACGGTCGAGCCTCCGCTCGGAGAGGGTGTCGATCTCCCTTTCGAGCCATTCGAGGCCGTACTCGGGGAACACCGGCGCCGCGAGGGGGCGCCCGGCCTGGTTCCCCACGATGAGCTCGCAGGGCTGGATGAAGATGGTCTGGTTTTTCAGAACAGCCTCGAGGGCGAGGGCCCGGCGGATGGAGACAGGCTGGCCCTCCGTGCTCTTCCACGACTCGGTGTACAGGCGGGCGCGCTCGGCGCAGAGAGAGGGGGTGACTCCCGCGACCCTGTCACGGAGCATGTCGATCCGCCAGGTGGCCTGGGTTTGCTGCATGGGATCCCCTTGATGGACAATAGTGCTATGCTTGGACAAATGTCCAAACAATAGACTACACCCCATGAGAAGAAAAATCAAGGTATTTTTTCATCGACGAAAACTCCGAGCCGCGGAAAACCTATCCGCCGATCACTCAAATGAAGGGGAGTGCTTTCGCCGCATTCATGACTTGCTTCGTTATGCCGAACAGGTTTATGTCCGCCGGCTTCGTGATTCCCTTCGACATCTGCTGGTGGACCCTGTTCCAGGTGATGACGGCCGCGCGTGCCTTGATGATCGTCTGTTCGATGATGTCGGTGAGCCTTGAGAGCTCGGCTCTTTTCTTCTCGTACAGCTCGATCTCCGGCGCGATCGCCACCCTCTGGGTGGATATCCTTTGCATCCGCTGCATGAGCACATCCTCGACCTTCCACCCCTCCTGTATGGTGAGGCCGTCGTCGAGGGTCACGTTGTCGAAGGCGGCGACCTGTGTCTTCATCGCCTTGAACTCTTCGAGGAGAGCCTTGTTCCCCTGGAGATACGCGACCAGCTTTTGATAGAGACCCAGCGTCTGCCGCTCGATATCGCGGAGCAATATGTCCTGAGCGATTACCGTGGCGAATTCTTCGTCTACGGACCCCAACACCGCGGCAGCCAAGTCATCGTACGCCGCTTTGAATTCGTCCATGAAGATTTGCGCGGCGCGGCTCGACTCGTCGACGAGAGGCTGGGCGGCGCGGAGCGCGGCGAGAAGGTTCTCCTGCTCGCGGATATTTTGAATGATCTTTTTGACCTCCGCATCTCCCATCTTTACGTTGACCCTTTCGACCTTTTCTTCCGGATACACGAGCTCGTTTACGAAATCCGCGAGGAGCTGCGCCATCTCGGGCCCATTTTTAGACGACTGCGAAAGGGTCGTCACCTGTAGGGAGTATTGGATGATGTTTGTCAAGTACTTACGCGCCCTCTCGCCCATTAGCCTGATCTTGTCGAGCTCCGGACCCTTTACGTTGGTGCGCAGACTGACCGCCCTCACGTTCGAGAAGCTGAAGTAGATGTCGCCCGCCATGGCGACCGTCTGCTCCGCGAAGGGCGACATGTCCGGCACCGTCGTCTTTCTAATCGTTTTACCCGAGCACCCCGAAACGAGGAGCGCCGACAGGAGCGCCGCGAGCCCTAAAAAAAACAGAACAGCCGATTTCACTCTTTTCATAATGGTATCTCCTTTTTTGCAGTTGATACTGCATGCTGTCGGATGGGAAATAGTCTACACCGGATTTTGTCTACGGGTCAAGGCGATATTTCCTCGTGATGAACCGATGCAAATCGCGCGGGAAACAGCCACGTCTGGGCGAGGGAATTTCGGCCGCTTTACGGATGAGCGAGGATCTTCTCCGCCGTCGCTTCGTCGGTGACGACGGCGTTGATGTGGCTCCCCCTGAGGGCCCCGACGAATGCCTTCACTTTCTTTTCCCCGCAGGCAACCCCGACGCGAAGGCCTATGTACGCGAGATCGGCGAGCGGCACCGAGATGACCCTGTCGCTGATCGGCGAGACGACGGGCCTGCCGTCTATGTCGAAGTGCCACCCCATGATGTCCCCCACGGCGCCGAGCGACACGAGAAGGTCCATCTCCTCCTTCGAGAGGGCCTTGCTCACGTAGAGGGAAGCGGTCGACGACACGTCCCCGATACCGAGGAGCGCTTTGGTGCAGTCTTTCGCCCTCGCGAGCACCTCTTTCACGCCCTCGTCGGCGAGGAGGGCCTTTTTCGTCCCGGGGTTCGCGACAACGGCCGGTGTGTTGAGCCACACGCCCCTGGCGCCGAGCTTGGCCGCGATCTGGCGCACGATCTCCTGGGGGTTGAACTCTTCCCCCGCGTTGAGCCCCCCCATGAGCTGGATGACGGTGATGCCCAGGTCGCCCCGGGGAGCGAGGAATTTTCCGACTTCGTGGAGGGTCGTCCCCCAGGCCACGCCGAAGACGTCCCCCTTCGAGAGGGTGTGATCGAGGTATTGAGCGCAGGCCTTCCCGACACTCGCCTTGCTTGAGGGGAAGTCTTTTCCCGTGGGAACGACCACCGCGTCCCTCAGGGCGTACCGTTCCTTGAGCTGTTCCTCCTTCTCGAGGCAGGCCCTGTAGGTTCCCGTGACGTCGATCCGGACGATCCCCTTCTTCCTGGCGCTGTCGAGGAGCCTGACGATCTTGGTCCTCGAGAACCCGAGCTTCGCGCTGATCTCCTCCTGCGTCATGCCCTGGATGTAGTAGTACCAGGACACCCTCGTGAGAAGTGATTCCTCCGGCTCTGCATGAGGCATGTCGAAATGCCCTCCCGCGGGTTCAAGAAATGCCCGCCCACCCCTTCGTCTTTACGAACTTCTCCACCTCGTGCAAGCGCGGCATGTTCCGGGCGCCGACCCTGATCGACTTCAGGTAGCCGCACGCGTTCGCAAAGGCCGCGGCCCTCCGCAGGTCCCAGCCCTTGAGAACGCCGTAGAGGAACCCGCCCTGGAAGGCGTCGCCGGCCCCCGTGGTGTCCTTGATCCCCCCGTCGGTAAATGCCGGAACCGTCACGCTCACGGTCGCGCCGTCCACGGTCGCGGCAACCACGCACCCTTTTTCACCCACGGTTATCACCACCGTCCGGGGGCCCATCGCGAGTATGTCGAGAGCGGCCTTTTCCATGTCCTTGTTCGAAGAGAGGCTCGGGACCGCATTCTTGCAGGCCTTGAGGATGTCGGCCTGCCGCAGGAGGGTGTCGAGCTCTTTTTCGGTCGCGTACCCGCACTGGAACAGGTAGCAGGGGGCTACGTCGAGGTCGACGGAGACCAGCGTCCCCGATTCCCTGCAGATCTCGGCCGCCCTTATCAAGGGGGCCACGGGGTTCTGGAGGAGCTCCATGTGGCAGACGCGGGCGCTCCGGAGGTAGCTCCGGCGCTCGTCCATCTCCACGGTCTTCAGCATCCCCTTTTCGTTCATGGGGATGATAACGTGGCAGCGCTCGCCGTCCTCCTTCACCTGGATCCACGCGAGGGAGGTCCGCTCCCCCGGGAGGCTCATGGCGCACGACAGGTCGATCCGGTCGGCGTTCATCTCCTCGTCGAAAACCTTCCCGAGGTAGTCGTCGCCCCTCTTACCGATGAATCCGCAGCGCATGCCGAGGTAGGCGAGCATCGTTATCGCGTCGAGGGCGACGCCGGCCGCCCTGGGGGGGACGTAGTCGAACGCGTTGATCTTTTCCTCGCACTCGGTGAATTTTCTCACGAATGCGACCGTGTCCAGGTTGCAGGCCCCAATCCCGATCGCGTCGAACGTCTTTTCGGCCATTTCCGTCCTCCTGGGATGTGCGCACCCGCGGCGCGGCCGTCGCTGAGGGCGCCCTTCAGTACACCATCAAGGTTCCGCCGTTCACGTGCAAAGTCTGCCCAGTGATGAAGGCCGCTTCTTCGGAGGAGAGGAAGAGCACGGCGGCGGCGACCTCCTCAGGCCGCCCCAGTCGCTTCACCGGGATCTTGGCGACGATGCGCTTTTTCCCCTCCTCGCCGTGGTCCTCGGTCATCGGCGTTTCGATCGCGTGGGGGGCCACGGAGTTCACCGTTATCCCGTGCGGTGCCATCTCGCCCGCCATCCTCTTGGTGAGGACAGCCACCCCGGCCTTGGAAACGGCGTAGTCGGCGCCCACTTCGTGACCCCCGAGCCACCCGGAGATGGAACCGATGTTCACGATCCGGCCCCGGGGTTGGCCTCCGGGCGCCGCGCCGGGCCCGCCTTTTTTCAGCATCGCCTTGAGGGCTTCACGGGAGCAGAGCCACACGCCCTTCAGGTTTATGGCCATGAGGGTGTCCCAGCCGGATTCCGAGAGCGCGAAGATGTCGCCGCGGTGAGCTATCCCGGCGTTGTTGACCAGGATGTCGAGGCTGCCGTAAGCAGCCACGGCGGCGGCGGCCATTTCCGAGGCGCTCTTCGAGTCGGATACGTCCACCCGGAGGGCCAACCCTTTTCCGCCGGCCGCCTCGATTTCGGCCAAAACGGCGCGGGCGCCGTTCTCGTTTATATCAGCCGCGACGACATTCGCCCCCGCACGGGTGAAGGCAAGCGCGATCGCCCTTCCTATGCCCTGGCCCGCGCCCGTCACGACCGCCGTCTTCCCCCCGAAGTCGAACCTGATGTTGCCGAATCCCATGCGCTCACCCCTTGCCGTATTTTTTCTTCAGATGGTCGACGACCCGATGCACCGACGGGATCGGCGGGCACCCCTCGAGGCACAAGGCCCGCTTTCCGAGCCCGTAGCGAAGGTTCGTCGACGACTCGATCGCGCAGTCGCCGACGAAGACCACGTCCCCCTGAATCTCCTCGATCTCCGGGTTCCTCGGCTTGATGCCCACGAGGAGGGTCGAGATGCCCGCGTTCGTCGGGGCGCCGTCCGTGATGCCGGGAACGAGAAGACCTTCTGCCTGCAAGGTCTCGAGAAATATCCGGGCTCGTCCGTAGCAGTGGACGCAAGGCCCCCCCTGGATGACCGTCACGCCCGGGAATATGCCGCTGATGCGGACGTCGGGCCTCCTGAAGGGCCGCCTCACCTCCCCGATTCCGAGACCCACGGTTTGGATGGAGTCGAGCGATCCGTTCCCGATTCCCTGCGTGCGGGCGAGACGCGTGGTCTCCACCTCGTCGGGCTCGATGCCCATGACCTGGCTCGTCACCGCGTCTATGGCGACCGTGTCGCTCGAGGCGAGGATGAGGTCCATCCTGACAGGGCTCCCCATGCGAGGCCCCAGCCCTTCCATTCCGAGCAGGCCGTCCATGACGACCAGGTGCGTCTTCACCGCTTTGTGGATGTCGACGATCTTCTGGCTGATCTCGTCCTTGTGGAACTGGATCTTCCAGCGGTCGGGGATGATGCCGTGGTAGTTCTTTATGGCCAGGGTCGCGAGGGTTTCCAGGTGGGTCTTCATCGCCGGCACGTTGATGACGACGTCGGCTTCAAGCATGGGCGAGGCGATCTCGGTCCTGCGGAGGATCACGCCCCCGGGTATGGTCACGGTCGCCCATTTCGCGGAGTCGAAATCGACGATTTTGGCCCCGGCCCGCTCCGCAGCCCTGTCCATCCCTGTGCTCCTGATGACGTCCATGTTCGACCACCTGCCGTAGCCGAGAATGTTCTTGCAGGAGTAGGAGGAGCTGTCGCCGACTTTAACCTCGCGCGCCCCCGCTTCGACGCAGAGCCTCGCGACAGCCTCCACGACGGAAGGGTCCGTAGTCGCGGGGGGAGGGTATGGGTAGGCGAGGTTCGGCTTGACCACCACGCGATCGCCCGGCCTCACGAAGGAAGAGATCCCGCCGATCAGGTCGACGGCTCTCCGCACCGCGTCGTCGATGGGGGAGTCGCCGCGCCTGACTATGGCGACCCGCGACACCGCTTTCGAGCTCATCAGGAGTAGTTCCCCCCCTTTCGTCCCCAGTTCTCGCTCGAGAGCTCGGAGAAGGGAATGTATATCTTCTCGGGGTCGGACTTCAGCTCTTTTTCGAGCAGCGCGCAGATCTTCTTCGTGATCTCCCGCTTCTTCTCGGGTGAAAAGGTCCCTATGTAGCGCACGTCGACGACGGCGCTCTTCTCGGAGGCCTCCCCCGCGTGGTAGAAGCCCTGGGCACCGCGGAAAGTCACGATGAGCCCTCGCTCCTCCTTTTGAATCACCTCCATAAGAATCGAGGCGAGGCCGGATTTAATCTTCTCCTGTGTGTTATATGAGACGGTTTGAGGCGTAAGCAGGTCGATCCACGGCATTGGGCCCTCCTAAACATATGTTATTATGATGGACACTTGTTCATTATATAGGGGAACGGGGGGTTTGTCAACGGATTCAGGAGGAAAAATGAGAACCCCCTCCGGGCGCAAATCATCGCCGGGAAGGGTTATTTATAATAGTTCTCGACGGGCGTGCTCTCACGATTTTTGTGAATTGCTGTTATGCGATGAAAGTAATTGCAGCCATTACCGATCCTGGCGGGTGAACTCACCC
>Ga0315286_10003332_pt1 | contig 15173 bp, 14 predicted proteins | sample YL17G10_0_MG_FD_205038 | JGI IMG/M metagenome (GOLD analysis project Ga0315286, IMG submission 205038) | Sediment microbial communities from Yellowstone Lake, YNP, Wyoming, USA - YL17G10_0 | ecosystem: Environmental > Aquatic > Freshwater > Lake > Sediment | place: USA: Wyoming | collected...
GTCAACATTGAGCTGATTGAGATAATCCTCAGTAAAGTCCAGCTTGAAACGTCCGTGGAAATTTTTGATGCGTCTTTTAAGCTCGTCCCTGTCAAGGGCTGCGATTGAGGTTGCGGTCTGTTCAAAAAATTCTTTCGAAGGCATTGCATCACCTCTTATTTCTACGACGCATTTGCGAAACCGGGCCAACAATTCCGCCATAAGCGGACCCGCCCAAAGGCGAGGTCTCGCCAAAGGCGGACAAGTTTCGTATCGACGGGGCGATGGCGTCACTTTTGCGGGAATTGACTCTTCACGCCGAAAGCGTCGAAATCCGCCTGCGATTGCGAAAAAAATAGTATGCGATTTGCGTATGGTCTGATAAGTTTCTGGTATGAAGACCGAAGAACTGGATTATTACCTGCCGGAAGAGTTGATTGCGCAGCAGCCGGCGAAAAACCGCAGCCAGTCCCGCCTGCTGGTTTTAGAGCGGCAAAATGGGTCGTTAACCGACACCCGGTTCGCCAAAATCGGGAAATTTCTGCGAAAGGGCGATTGCCTTGTCTTAAACGATACAAAGGTATTGGCTGCACGTTTCTTCGCGAGGCGTCAGACAGGCGGCAAACTCGAAGGGCTGTTTTTGAATCAGCAGGATAAAGGCGTCTGGGAGGTAATGCTCAAGGGCCTCGGCAAAGTCAAACCGGGGGAATACATCTGGTTCAAGGATATCAGAGGCGACGATTTTTGTCGCGCGGAAGTAATCGAGAAAAAAAACGACGGCAAGTGCCTTCTGAAAATCGAAGCCGAATTGCCGGCTGAAAAAACGCTTCAAAAAATCGGGTTTCCCCCCCTGCCGCCGTATATCAGGCGCGGCACCGATTTGCGCCAGGCCGCCAGAGACAGGCAAAGATACCAGACGGTTTACGCCCGCAATTTGGGGGCAGTGGCCGCGCCAACGGCCGGATTGCATTTCACCAAAAAGCTGATTGAGACGCTCGAAACGCGGGGCGTCGAATTCGCATACGTCACGCTGGCCGTGGGCGAGGGGACGTTCAGGCCCGTAACCGCCGAAACGCTCGAGGAACATCAGATACACGAGGAACGATTCGGCATCGACGAAAGAAACGCAGGCGTAATAAACAAAACCAGGGGAAAAGGCGGCAGAATAATCGCCGTCGGGACAACCTCGGTCCGCGTTCTGGAAACTGCGGCCAAACAGGGACAACTGTCTGCAATCACCGGCTCAACTCGCTTGTTTATCAAACCGGGATACAACTTCAGAATGGTTGACGGTATGGTGACAAATTTTCACCTTCCCAAATCGACGCTGCTCGCCCTTGTCGGCGCCTTCGCCGGGCTTGATACGATACTCGCCGCCTACCGATACGCTATTGAGAAACAATACCGTTTTTACTCCTACGGCGACGCTATGCTAATAATTTGACATTCGATGCTGATGGGGTTATATATTTCGGACAAGGGAATATCGAATAATGGATTATCGTATAAGCAGGAGTTTAAAAATGAACAAGAGAATTCTGGTTGGCGTGGTTTTGACGGCAATTGTGGTTTATGTGAGCAGTTGCGGCGAAATGAAATGCTGTGCGAAAAAATGTAAGGAGCCGGGAAAAATGAGCGTTAAAGTCCAAGCTTTTGGGAAAACACAGGACGGTCAGCAAGTTGATATCGTGACACTTACAAACGACAAGTGCCTTACGGCCAAAATAATGACCTACGGCGGAATTATCGTCTCATTTGAAGCGCCGGACAGAAACGGCAAACCGGGTGACATCGTGCTGGGATTTGATAATTTAGACGGCTACCTCAAGGGACACCCGTATTTCGGCGCAATAATCGGCAGGTATGGCAACCGTATCGCTCAGGCGAAGTTTGCTTTAGATGGCAAGGAATATAAGCTTGCGGCAAACAACGGAGAGAATTCCCTGCACGGCGGGATAGTCGGCTTCGATAAAATTGTCTGGAAGATTGAGAAGGCCGAGGCAAAAAGCAATAAAGCCGAATTGAAACTCAGCTACACGAGTAAGGACGGCGAGGAAGGTTTCCCCGGCAATCTCAAGTGCATCGTTACTTATACCCTTACATCGGATAATAAACTGGAAATGAAATATGAGGCGACAACGGATAAACCCACCGTCGTGAATATGACGAACCACTCCTACTGGAACCTCGCGGGACAGGGTAGCGGCGACGTCCTTGGCCACGAGTTGATGATAAGCGCCGACAAATACACGCCCGTAGATAAGGGGCTGATACCGACAAGCGAATTAAAAGACGTGAAGGACACGCCTATGGATTTCACAAAGCCAATGACGATTGGCTCGCGAATGAAACAAATTGATATCGGCGGCTATGACCATAACTACGTCCTCAAGGGCAAGGTGGGAAAAATGAAGCTCGCGGCGAAAGTATATGAGCCGACCAGCGGACGAGTGATGGAAATACAGACGACCGAGCCGGGCATTCAATTTTACAACAGCATCGGGCTTGATGGTTCGCTCAAGGGCAAGGACGGCAAAACCTACAACAAATTCGGCGCGTTATGCTTAGAGACGCAGCATTATCCTGATTCGCCGAACAAGCCGACCTTCCCATCGACAGTATTGCGGCCGGGCGAAAAATACGAGACGATTACGATACATACGTTCTCAACAAAATAAACCGTTGGTCGGCGTTTACTTCGACTCGGAGTTGCCGAATTCGTGGAAAACAGATTCCATCGATTCTGTTTTCTGTTGAGCTTGCGACAGGTCATTGTTCACAAATAATCGTCCGTTGGTTACATCAACGGCCTGCAGGAAAATACCAGTTCCTTCGGCCGCTCTGCAATTTCTAATTGTCGCGCCGTTGATTTTATCGAGAACGATAGCGGCCCTGTTGTCGCCGGTATGCGCCTGCCTGCCGACAAAGCCGTCGATTTCAATGTCGCTGATGCTCTCGCACCATATACTATTGCTGAAAAAGTCGGGCAAACCCTCCTCCCATTCGGTCTCGAAGCCGCTGATTTTCAGTCCTGCTACGTCTTTGCAGTAAATCGCCGGTATATCGTGCTTGAATTGCGCGGTGGCAAAATCGCCGCTTGTCCGCAGGTCGAAATTTCCGCCGTATGATGCGCTCAGCGGGCCATTTTTTATTTTTACTTTAACATTGTCAAACAGGAGGTCTTTGATGATGCTGTTTTTGCTGCCCCACACGACGATACCGCTCTCGGATTCCGCGATGATATTTGAGAAGCGAACGTTTTTTATCTGGCCGAGTTTTTTTATATCCGGAGCGTTAGGAACGGCGGAAACCTGGATGGGTTCTGCGTGTCCCCACCAGTGGCCCGTATGCAGGCGGGTTTGAATGATGATATTCGAAAAAAGCACGTTCTCAACCGACGCCTCGTCGCGGACGTTGACGAGCAGGCCGCGGTTTGATTCGCGGATGACAATATTTGAAAAAGTGCAGTTTTTAATGTCCCCGCCTGTGTAGCCGACGCGAAGCGCGGTCGAGCGAGATTGCAGCGTGCAGTTGGTCACGGTTATATTTTCTGTTTTGCCCGGCCCAATCGGGTCGCCGCCGAGAATCTGATGATGGCGCGGGTCGCCTATAGAGGTAATCGCGATACCATCGTCGCCCGCAGAGATAACGCAATCGCTGATATGAACGTTGGTGCACGAGGTGCAGTGAATACCGTCATTGTTGGGCACTCCCGGCGGATTATCTATATGAACACCTGAAACGACAACGTCCCTGCATCGGTCCAGGTGAACCGTCCAGAGCGGGGCATCGGTGATTGTAACATCCCGAATCAGCACATTCTTGCAGAGCGAAAAAGCAACAAGCCGGCCGGGTCTCTCGTAAGGAATGACCGGCCCATCCGCCGTGCCGAACTTCGGGTCCATATATTCCCTGCCCTGGCGCGTAAATTTAGGGTCAAAATCACCGAACCTCTCGGCCCCGGTGCGCGTGCTGGCCATATCCATAAAACTTGTTCCGCTGCCGTCGATAACGCCCCTGCCGATGATGGCGACGTTATCGGCGTTTGTGGCCGATATGAGACCGTATCTTTGACTGTTGATGATGTAGTCGTTGAGGTCTGCGCTGCCTTTGAGAACCGCGCCGGCTTCAAGATGCAGGGTGGTATTGGCATACATCCGTATCGGCCCTGTGCGGAATGTCCCCGGCGGGACCGTTACCGTGCCGCCGCCCGACTTTGCGCAGGCGGACAGGGCCTTGTTAATCGAGGCGGTATTGAGCGCCTTTGCGTCGCCCACTGCGCCATAGTCGATTATTACAAAGGTGCCGGATGTGTTCCTGGCGCAGGAACTCAAGCCGAACGCGGATATTATTGCCGCTGACAACAAAATAATTTTACGAAGGCACATATTCCCTCACGCAAGATAGATTTTATCTCCTGGTTTTATCGTAGGTATCTTATCGAGCTTTTTAGCAACCTCGTTTTTTGTCAGGGCAAAGCTGGGCGATATTTCGATGACGCAATCGGGTGAGCCGTCCGGTTTTCTTGGAATCTTAACGCCCGCCGATTCGAGCCAGACAGCCGCACGGTCAACCATCATTTGCCTAGAGGTCTGGGCGCTGTCAACACCCGTGGCGTTTTTGGTCGGGGCGAATTCTTCGCTGCGAAGCGTCTGCAAAATTATCGATTTCCTGGCAAGAGGCAGTGCGTCAAAAACAAAACTCTCCAGCTTAACGCCGTTCGGCTCTTTTGGTTCAACACGCTGCCCATTATCATTTATATGGGCAATTTTCTTTACCGCCCTGTGCATCGGCAGAATAAACCCGTGATTATTGAGCCGGTCAACAAAATCGACGCTTATGATGTGGATTGCGATACTGCCAAGCTCAAAAACCAGCGAACCGTCTGGATTTTTCTTTTCGGCAAGTTCGTCCGGCAAATCACTGTATTCGATGACCATAACTTTCCCGTCGGCTAAACAGAAGTTGCCGAGTTTCTCAAACGGGCCTGTTTTAACGAGCGCCTTCGAGGACATCTCCGCGCCGTCGAGGGCGTGCAGGCCGATGAACAGCGGGTCAAAGATATTGATGAGAGGGTTATCGACCTGCCAGTAGCTTATGAACTCGACGCCGCGTTTTTTCATATCAGCCAGCGCACCCGAATTGTAAAGCGCACGCAAGCTGCCCCCGTGACCATCGGGAGAACAGGCAATCGCGTCGATATCAGCAAACAGAATTTTGCCGTCTAAAGAAAAATTGGGCAGTGTTCCCTGCTGGAATATGAATACGTCTTTTTTATTCAATCCGTAATAATTGTTGGCGGAAAAAATATCCAGCGTCTGCTGATGATTCGGGGGGCTGGTCATAATATACCAGGGACAACTGGTATGGTATTTTTCACAGGCGGCCAAAATATCCTCGGCGAATATCGCAAAGAGCGTCTTGTTTTTGACGGGGCTTATGGGAAAGTTCCCTTTCGGCCCGTCGAAATCCAGCCGTGTACCCTGCCCGCCGGCAACTACAAACGCAGCAACTTTGCCCTGCGAAATCAGCTTGTCACCTAATTGACGCGCCTTGTCATACTTCCCGCCCTGGCCGGCATCGCTCGGCTGATGGGCGTAAAACGGGGCAGGCGCTAGCTTATCGGGCAGCTTGAAAGGGGCGGTGTTCATAACAAACTCTGCCCGCCAGCGGTCCAACTGGGCAAAGTCCAGTTGGCTAACCTGGGCAAAAAGCCGGTCCTGTCTGGCTGGGTCAAGCCGGTCCCAGAAGGCCAAAAGACGGGTCTGTCCATATTTTTTTAGGATTTTCTGAAGGTTTTGAAGCTCACTTTGGTCAGTCATAGGCCTTTTCCCACGTCAAAAACGCCCTTTATAAGGCATCAGACCAAAATTTTCAAGGAATATAGTATTTTTTGCCGAAAACCCTCTTGACAACAGTATGGGGCGGCACTATACTGAATAACGAATTAGGCAGGTACAAAAGTAGCAATTATATAACGTTAGCCGTAATTATAATGTACCCCCCAACATCATAACCTGCCTGTGAGAAGTGGTTTCGCCTTGCTTAATTTGGATTGGCGGCATTTCAAGTCAAGGTTAAGGCAACCAACAAGTCCTATAAAATCTGGTCTAAAAAAGTTTTTTGCCGGCTGATTCCGAGCGAAACAGTGTAACAGTGAGATTCGCGGGGAATTACGGAAAGTATTGTGCGGTTGAGAGCAGGTTGCATTAATTCGTCTGAAACCATGTTCAATTGTGCTTAGGACGGCCGGATAGCGAATCTCAAAATGTATAAAGGAGAAAACAAATGAGAAAAAAAGGTTTTACGTTGGTTGAGCTGCTGGTCGTCATAGCGATCATAGCTCTGCTGATGGGTATCCTGATGCCGGCTCTGGCAAGGGTCAGGATGATTGCCAACCGTATGGTCTGCGGGGCAAACCTGGCGGGCATAGGCAAGGCGCTGCTGCTATATGCAGGCGACTCTTCGGAGGCATACCCAATGCCAGGTGCTTCCTCACTCCCCGTAGTTTACGCCATGTTAGGCAAGATTAGTGCTACTAATTGGGACGGCGGCCCTGGCGGCACCGCCACTTTGGCCCAGATTTTCACGGGGGCACCGAGTACTGGCGGCAATGCTACCATAGGTTCACTGCTCTATATGCTCGTAAAATATGAGGATGTCTCGCCAAAACAGTTTAACTGCAAGGGCGACTCCGGCGCTGAGGTTTTCAAGATGACAACCTATCCCGTCACGACACAGACGGACCTGACCAAGGTCTATGATTTCGGCACGGTGCCAGGCAAGCATAACAGCTATGCCTACCATTTTCCCTTTGCCAGAAATACAGCTGGCACGTCGGGAGGGGTCGCGATATCCGTTAACAACAAGCCGAGTTGTCCGCTTGCGGCAGATAGAAACCCGGGGCTGGACAAGAATGCGTCTACTTATATATTGGGCGGAACGACCGCAGGCGGGCAACTGCCCGCCGGCACGACAGGTGATTTGCCTGGCTTGCAAACGGTGTGGACCCAAAACAGCAATGAATACAAGGACAAGGATTTGTTGTATAACGCGTATCCTCATCAGCGAGAGGGGCAAAACGTGTTGTTCAACGACGGCCACGTGAAATTTGAGACGATGGCCAACGTGGGCGTAGATAACGACAACATCTACCAAAGATGGGCAGCTGGAACCCCGGGGTGGGTAGCACCGCCCGGTACGTCAACAAAACCGTTAAAGATGGGCAGGGAAGCGGCCGGGAACTTCCCGGCGATAAATACTGCCAGCAACCAACCCACAACATACGATCTACTCGTGCCGGCGGAAGTCGAAGATGCGCTTTTAGTTAATGAGATTAGGCCGTAATCAGCAACAACAGGTTGTTTTAGTGTTTACCAGGCGGCCTTATACATCAAGTATAAGGCCGCTTTTATTTTCACCCGGCAATGATAACCCCGCATTCGGCTTCAATCGCGGCAATCTTCTCCCGACACGCCAGGGCAGAACCTTTCTTATAAAGCTTCCTTCGCCCCATAACTCAAAACTACTTCCACGTCGTCCAGACAACCGTATATTCCAGCGTTACCGTCGCGTTCGCACCAACCTTCACCGGGAACCGGGCTGTATATGCGTCTTTCTTCTCATGCTCCTGTGTTGATTTCTCCACCTCCCAGTAAACCCATCTCGCGAACTTCTCATCCACCAGGACCGTAACCTCCTCATTCTTCCTGTTGCGCAGCTCAATCTTGTGCGACTCGCGATGTTTGCCGAACTGCTCCTTGCTGTCAACCAGCGTATGCTCCGCCACAATATCGAACGCGTCCCCGATATAAAGCGACAGCTTCTCATCCTTCGGCGTATGGTCAATCTCGTCCTCGCCCACAAACTCTAAACTCCCGTCCGCGGGGCCTGCCCCGGCGGAGCGCAGCGAAGACGGGTCCTTCTTGAACACCCGCACCTTGCCCTTCGGCAGCGCAATCCCTAATTTGTTTTCCTTCTTGTTCTCGAACTCAATCTTGACCATAACTTTTTTACTCTGGTCGCCGCCTCTCGGGTTCCAGTAGTCGCTCCGCTCATAAACATAAATCTTCTTCGCCTTGGCCCCCTCCGCCGGCTCGATAAACTCAATCTGCTTGACCTGGTTATTATTTATCGTGCTCTTTCGCCCAAGCGTGTACATATGATATTCCATAAACGACTTTTCCTCGAATCCAGACCCTGCCAAACTCTCCTCCTGCATCATCCGCGTCGCCCTTGACTTCATTAACATCGCCGGCTGAATTCGCCGCACGTCCCCCGCAATCAATTTCAGCGTCGCGTCCTTGTAGCCCGCGCCGCTTTTGTTATCAATCGTTACCCAGCCCGAAAAATCCAGAGCGGTATCGTCCGCATTCAGAATCGCCGTGTAATCCGCCTTCCAGCCAATCGCCCCCGTCGTATATGTCACCTCGCAAAGCTGTTCGCCGCCCTTCTGCGCATCCGTCAGCCACACAAGCGTAGGCCTTGTTACCAAATCATCAGGAAGTTCCTTCAACGCAATCTCCTCGACGCTTCCTCGCCCAATCACCTCGATGCCGTTACTGCTCTGCAAAATCAAATCCTGCCCCACCGCCGCCGATAGTTTGCCTTCAATGACTTTTCTTGCCTCTGACCCGCTGCCCTGCACCACCACTTTGACTTCCTTATCGATATACCGTTTCAGCAAACTGTCGGTATTCACAAGGTCGTATTCATAATTCTGTTCCAGCACCGACACCGCCCCCGGCGATGACAAACACGCGAACTTCACGCTCGTCGGGTCGATTGCCGATGCCACGTCTGTAAACCGCACCGTGTTTTGCCCCTTCTCGAAATTCATCTTCCGGGCTTCGCGCACCACCGCGAAATTATCGTTGTAAATCGTCAGCCCCACCTTAGTGGTGAGCGAAGTCGAATCCACGCCAGGTCCCGCCGACTCTTTCGCGAAACAGCACGTGCTTAAAATCGCCGCCAATACTAATGAGTAAAATTTCCATCGCTTCATTTGATTTCTCCTTAATTATTTCCCTTTTCCTAATATATATGCGCCAGTCAGCCGAATTACTCACACTTTGCCTTGTGCCCACGGGGGTATTCTCTCCCCCCTCCACCAGCGAGTAAAGCAAAAACAGTAAAAACATCGTCTTCCTTCTTGACTCCGGCGTTTATAGAGTTAAACTTGTACGAACTGGGACTTCATTGTCCTTGAGATTTTACGTTAGAATCGTGTCAGGCTATATTTTTCCCCGCGGATAAACTGGAGAACTCGTGCCGGATTTTGTTACAGGCGTTGTTAAAAAAACTTCCAAAGGTAGTTTCGTTTTGCGTGACCCGGCTCGTTCATTCAGGCCCGCAGGCCGTGAAGTGGTTGTGCCCCCATCCCTGATGCATAAATGCGGTCTTGTTGAAGGTGCGGCCGTCACCGGAAAAACCCGCACCGACAGGGGACTTATCCTGCTTGAAAATGTCGAATCCGTCTGCGGCCTTACGGTCGAGGAATTCAAAAAACGCACTCCCTATCAGCAGCTTACCGCCGTGTCGCCCCATCAGCGGTTCGACCTTGAAAAATGCGGCGAGCTTTCGATGCGCATCGTTGACCTTATCGCCCCGATGGGCAAAGGCACCCGCGGCCTCATCGTCTCGCCCCCGAAGGCAGGCAAAACAACCCTTCTCGCCCAGCTCGCCAAAGGAATCCTCGCCGACGACCCCAAAGCCCAGATTATCATTCTCCTCATCGACGAACGGCCCGAAGAGGTTACCCAGTTAAAACGCGGTATCGAAGGCGCAACAGTTGTGGCGTCCTCAATCGACCAGACCATCGACGACCATATCGAACTGGCCGAAATTCTTCTGGCGTATATCAAAATACAGCTTGAATGCGGCCGGGATATTGTCGTCCTTGTCGATTCCATAACCCGCATGGGGCGGGCGTTTAATCGCAAAGGTACAGGCACAGGCCGAATGATGTCCGGCGGCCTTGAGGCCGGCGTTCTTGAAATTCCTCGCCGCTTTCTCGGAATGGCCAGAAAAATCGAAAACGGCGGCTCGGTTACCATCATCGCCACCGCGCTTATCGATACCGGCTCACGAATGGATCAGCTCATCTTTGAAGAATTCAAAGGCACAGGCAACAGTGAAATCGTCCTCTCCCGCTCGCTTGCCGAGAGCCGTATTTTTCCTGCTATCGATATCCCCGCCTCCGGCACACGAATGGATGAGCAGCTCTGGGGCAAAGCTGATTGCAAAAAACTCGCCAACCTCCGCAGGGGCTTGAGTGGCCAAAATCCTGCCGATGCCCTCAATACCCTCACCGCCGCCCTGCGTAAATACCCCACAAATGCCGAATTGTTAAAAATTATACCGGGGTAAAGTGGGCGGGACTAACCACTATCGACTATCAACTATCGACTTTCTAATCTCTCGCGCTGCGCGGCTGTTGCGATATAGGCATTAGCGATGTCTAAAATAGGCAAACTGCTCATGGCTCGATAGCTATCGGGGAGACGATACTGTATATGGCGCATCATGGAAGATTTGGAAACATATAACGCCGAAAGGCCATTGAGAAAGTAGTTGTATTAAGCAAAGGAGCATAAAATGTCGTTTTTAACCTTATGCACAGACAGGCCAAACAGGCCCGGCAAAAGCATAAAAGACATATTCGATGAGGTCTTTGGCGATAACCAACGACCGGAAACAACCATTCCAGGGATTGCCTCACTGCCTAAAGAACGCAGAAACAAGGTTGTTATGCTTCGCAACCAGCTCGCCCATGGCACATACGACATCGATGAGCGACTGGATGCCGTTCTCGACCTTATTCTTATGGACATTACACCTTAGGACAATATTCATCTTCGTGCTTGTTTAGCCCGCCAATTTTCCCTGCCTGCCCCCTCGCAGGGACGCGAAGATCCTCGCATGTCTTTGGCGGGGAGCAATGCTCCTTTGGCTTTGCGACAGGGGATCCATTCTCAAATCGTAATTCACCAATCGACAATCTCTTGTGTCTTTGGTCTTACTGGCATTTATTTTCTATACTATAGGTATGCGCACAAACCGGATTATTTGCGTAAACTCTGATAATTCGCCCCTTGTGGCACGGCCATCTTGGCCGTGTTTTCACGGGCTGGAAGCCCGTGCTACCTTATGCGCCCGTTTTCTTATCTCTGCAACGCCCGATAACGTTGCAAACCCGCCGACCACTCGTATTGGCCGTATGAATATTGAAATTCTTCAAATTGGCGAAACATGCCGCGTCGCCCGTTTATTATCCACGCCCGATTCCGCCTTCGTTCTTGACGAGCCGACCAAAAACCGTTATTATCGGCTCAGTAAGCGGATGTGGCGGAACTGGCAGACGCACAGGCTTCAGGTGCCTGCGGGCTTAGGCCCTTGGAGGTTCGACTCCTCTCATCCGCATTACCTCGCCATTATTCCTGCGGGCGTCCCGCATCAACTCAGAACTTAACGAAAGGGCCTTGTCAGGCCGATAAATACTTGGGCTAAACTTGCATTCTCAGGACGTCTTCTTCGAGACGCTAAAAACTTATGACAAGCTTGTTATGGACATTTCAAAACCGCGTAACGCATTTGCAGCCCTCGCTGCTTTTGACGCTCGCGGTCGTTACTATCACGGTGGGCCTGTTTGTCTGGCTCGGCGGATTCGGCTTCAGAAAAATTATGTTTGTTGTGGCGGGCGCCTTTTTCGGCGCATTCTGCACATTATTCTCTTCCGGCTCAAATCCGTTTCTCGCCGCTGCCCTGATAGGTATCTTTGCACTGCTTGCGCTTAAATTGCAGGATACATTCCTTATACTGGTCGCCTCGGCCTTTGCCGCCGTAATCGGCTACTCAATTTTGGTTCGACCTTACTTCCGTCCGTCCGGCGACATTATGTCGGTAATCAGACAGTTGGCCATCGGCGTCCCATACTATAACTGGCCCATTCTGCTGGCGATAACCGCCTTGCCGTTCGCCGCGATATCCTGTCAGGGCGCCTCAGCACTTTTTAGTTCAGCCGCAGGAACAACTCTTATCCTGGCGGGAACGACTATGGCTCTGTTGAATTTCGAATATCCCGCCGTCGGCTATTTGACCACAAGGCAGGATATTTACATCGCGATTATCGCCCTGGCAACAATCCTCGGCACTATCGCCCAGTTGTGGCTGCTGCCTAAAATTAGCTCTCGATTCGCTGCTGTCAAACAGGCCTCCAGGACCAAAGTTAAAAAAGCAAAGGCCAGGAAAGGCGATGCCGAGGCAACGGCAAAATCCACAACCTGGCGCACGGCTTAACCCCCCGACTTGTCGGGCTTGAATGTTGAAGAAGGAGAAGAGTAAATGAGTTTTTCGTTGCTTTTGGCGCAAACATCTCACTATTTTGACAATGCCAACGCTGAATACGGCACTAAATATGTCCTCCGTGCCCTCGATTTCGTCTGGCAGCAGGCCACCATCCTCACCTGGCTACAGGCCGTTATCGGTATATCATTCGGCGTTATCATACTGATGTATGGCTGGCGAATCTACAAGGCCCTCACCGTAATTGGCTTTGGCATCCTCGGCCTCTATGCCGGCTTGTGGATCGGCGAACAATTCCAAAAAGCCCTCCCCGGCGCAATTGTTGGCGCCGCCCTTCTGGTCGTCCTCGCCATCCCGTTGATGCGTTGGGCTGTCGCGGTCCTCGGCGCAGTAGCGGGCGGTATCCTCGCTGCCGGTATATGGCACTCGTGTAATCTTCCCCAGGAATTTGTCTGGGCGGGCGGCCTTGTCGGCGTAGTCGCGGGCGGGATGGTTTCATTCGTCGTCTTCAAACTCGCCGTGATGCTCTTCACAAGCTTAGGCGGAACATCACTTATCGTCGTCGGGGCCTTCGCCCTCATCTATCGCTACGAAACCTTTGCCTGCGGCCCGCCAACAACACATCTCAACCATCTCTATTACGGCAATGGCTGGTTCTTGCCTTTATTGCTCACTGCCGGCACGCTCCTCGGCATCATACTCCAATACGGGTTTTTCAGGGGCGAGGCAAAGGAATAGTCCGTACCGCGAATACCCCGGAATGTTTACCCGCCAGCCAGTTTGGAGGGTTTACCCGCCTTCTTTATGGCGAGTCGCTATCCGGGGGCCCGTTTCCAGTTCCTCCTCCATAAAATATCCCTATTTCTAACCGAATTCCGGGCGATTCTTTAGTTTTTTGCAAATAAAATTGCCTAATTTAACATCAAAGGTCTTATAATATGCCACGACGATATTCTTTTGGCTGGAAAAACAAAAAATTTCAAGTAAATCCCGCAATTTACCCAATTACTCTAATCTACCCAATTTAACACTGCCGATAGAATAGGTATCGAATTTAGGTTACTCTAATATGGAGATTAGATTATGAATGAAGCGACAGTAGCGGTTGAACAGAGGAAAAACACACGAACGCAGGTTGCCTGGCCGGTAAGCGTCTGGCTGCCTGAAGCAAATCGGTTCTTCAACGGCAGAAGCTCCAATATAAGTAGTAGCGGCGTGCTGGTGCGCATTCCGGCGACTACGCCTTTACGGGCCGGGCATGTTGTCGAGCTGAATTTCCCGCGCACAATGGCGCTGGCCAAGAGAAAAGGCAGCTTTGCGCGGATAAAGAGCGGAAGAGTGGTGCGAGTCGAACGAGGCGAATTGCTTGACGACGCCACAATAGGCATCGGCATCGTTTTTGAAGGAATCGAGTCGTAACCACAGATTACACTGATTTACACAGATTATTTAAAAATTAGTGTCTTCGTGTCTTAGTGGTTAGGGTTTTCTAATTGAAATAAGAAGTGCCAAGTGGCATTTTCTGACAGCATTCCCTCGATAACAAAAGTCGAGGGCAAGCAGGGGAAAGAAAAAGTTATTGGCCGGCGACAAATCGGGAGGTCGCCGGCCAGTTTTTTTTGCGCTAACCACAAAGTCACCAAGACACAAAGGAACGGGGTTTGGCATTAACCTTCTTTCATCCGGCCGAGTTTATAACCCAAATAGCCGACCAGACATATGCCAATAATATGAACGACAAACCATCCGCCGTGAAGAAATTGAAATGACTCGGGCAGGGCCACTAACAGCAGATTTGTATGCTCGACCATTGTTCTACTCCTTAACCTAAACCAGGATTAGTTTCGAACGCCTGTTTTTTTAGACATGATGTCAGTTGGCATTGTCTCAAAGCCGACATAAAACCGCAACTCTTTTCTGGTTATGCTGAGCTTCGGCTGGCGGAAGCCATGCTTTTGCGTTTATAATCTCGACTATGTTTTTGTTTAAGAAATGGCGTAGAAAAAAGATAGCCGGCAGGGCTTTTCCGGCAGAGTGGCTGCGCATTATTGAGGCCAATGTCTCAATATATCACAAATTGCCAACAGCCGACAAAGAGGAACTGCAAAGGCACATCCTGATATTCCTCGCGGAGAAGCATTTCGTCGGCTGCGGCGGGCTGGCAATTACCGACGAAATCAGGTTAACGATAGCGGCACAGGCGTGCGTATTGCTTTTGCACCGCCAAACCGATTATTACCCCGGATTGCATTCCATACTTGTCTATCCGGCGGCATACGTGGCTAAAGCCACAAGGCATCTGGCGGGCGGGATTGTGGAGGAAGGATTCGACGTCCGCTTAGGTGAATCGTGGCATCACGGGTCGGTGGTGTTGTCGTGGGATAATGTTCGGCGTGATTCGGCGGATATACGCGCGGGGCACAACGTCGCGCTGCATGAATTTGCGCATCAGTTGGACACATCCGCCGGGCAGGGGGACAATAGCGCGGTCCTTCAGCGTCAGTCCACATTTATCGCCTGGGCGAGGGTGCTTCATAAAAACTTTATCAAACTTCAGCAGGATTTATCGAGCAACAGACCGACGCTGCTGGGTTCATACGCAGGGCAGGACCCGGCGGAGTTTTTCGCCGTGGCGACCGAATGTTTTTTCGAACGGCCAAGGGATTTGCAAAAGACATATCCTGATTTGTATCGCGAGCTGAGTAATTTCTATCACCAAAATCCGGCGGAACTGTAAGGTCGAGCAAAGCTTGTATTTTATGGGGAATTGCTGTCGGATTTTGTAACCAGCATCCATTCGCAGGCGTCGGTATATTTTTTGCCGGCTTTATAACCGATTACATTTACCTGGTTATTTCCCGGCACAAGCCCGACGTTCTCCCAGGTAATCT
>Ga0315286_10003333_pt1 | contig 15173 bp, 12 predicted proteins | sample YL17G10_0_MG_FD_205038 | JGI IMG/M metagenome (GOLD analysis project Ga0315286, IMG submission 205038) | Sediment microbial communities from Yellowstone Lake, YNP, Wyoming, USA - YL17G10_0 | ecosystem: Environmental > Aquatic > Freshwater > Lake > Sediment | place: USA: Wyoming | collected...
AGTGGGGTCATCGCTGGGATTGAAAGTGGTTTTTTTGAAAATGAAATAGCATTAACCAATTATAGGAAATGGAAAGATATTGAGTCAGGAAAGAGAGTTGTCGTCGGGGTCAATAGATATCAAGTTGAAGAAGAAATACCCATGCAGCTCATGAAAGTTGATATGGAGGTACAGAGGGTAAAAATTGAAAGACTAAGAAAATTCAAACAAAGTAGAAATCAGAAAGAGACAGAGGAGGTGTTAAAAGAAGTTGAGAAGGTAGCTACAAGTGGTGAGAATATTATGCCCACGCTTATCGAGGCTGTAAAGGCCAGAGCAACTCTTGGCGAAATGATTAATGTAATGAAAAAAGTATTTGGTGAATACAAAGGAGTTTCTTGTTTCGTGTAGACAAAAAGGAGGAATCATTAATGGTGCAAGAGAGGAGAATAAAAATTCTAATTGCAAATCCGGGGTTGGATGTTCATGATGCTGGGGCGAGGTATGTAGCAAAAATTCTTAGTGATGCAGGTATGGAGGTTATTTATCTTGGAATACGTCAGACAGCAGAGGGAATCGTTAATGCCGCTATCCAAGAAGCTGTAGATATCATTGGTCTGAGTATTCTTTCGGGCAGACATACAACCATTGTACCCCGAATTAGCGAACTGTTACGAGAAAAGAATGTAAGTGATATGAAAATAGTAGTTGGCGGGATTATTCCTCATGATGATATTGAGATATTGAAAAAACACGGGGTTAAGGAAATTTTCTTACCAGGAACCCGAAGTGATTCTGTTGTTGTCAGAATAAAAAATCTGATTACGAATTAAGGTCCTTCGCACCCATTAGACACTTACAGTGTAGGCAGGCAGGTTTTAATTATGGATGAACCTTTAACAGGAACGAGAGTGTTAGATTTGTCGAGATTACTTCCGGGACCATATTGTACCCTGTTGTTAGCGGATCTGGGTGCCGATGTTATAAAAATTGAAGAGCCTGGGAAAGGGGATTACATGCGAGAACTTATCCCGGGAGTTTATGAAGCAGTGAATAGGAATAAGCGAAGTGTAACGTTGAATCTTAAGAGTAAAGAAGGATGTGAAATATTGTATAGAATGGCAAGAAATGCCGATGTTTTGGTTGAAAGTTTTCGTCCAAATGTGACCACAAAGATTGGTATTGATTATCCAAAAATAAAGAAAATTAATAACTCTATAATCTATTGTTCAATTTCTGGTTATGGGCAAGATGGCCCATATAAAGATAGACCCGGCCATGACATAAATTACCTTGGGATTGCAGGAGCATTGAGCATCCCCGGCGAGATCAATAAAAAACCCGGAAGACCAGGATTGCCAATCGGGGATCTAAGTTCCGGACTTTTTGCTGCTTTTTCAATTCTGGCTGCGATTACACTTCGAGGAAAGACTGGGAAGGGACAGTATATAGACGTCGCAATGACCGATGGATTGATTTCGTGGATGAGTGTTCGGGCAGGCGATTTTCTCTTAGGTGGAAATACTCCAACCCAAAAGGATGAGATGGGTCATTTATCTCCATCCAATGCCGTGTTTCGAACTAAAGATAAGAAGGAGATAACGATTGGAGCAGTCGAAAATATTTTCTGGGTAAAACTTTGCGAAGTACTTAACTTAAATGAATTTTTGGAGAATGGAGATTATTCGACTAACATAAAAAGAGTGAAGAAGGGGAAAGAGATATATAGGCGCCTTCAGGGTTTATTCTTAAAGAAGACAAGAGACGAATGGATTGAGATTTTGGATAAAGCCGGGGTTCCCTGTGGTCCTGTGTATTCTTATCACGAAACTTTCGAAGATCCTCATGTGAGACAAAGAGAACTGTTTACTCAGATCCAATACAAAGGCGGGAAATTACTGAAACAGGTGAGGTTTCCCGTTAAATTTTCAAATCTTAAGCCAAGGATTTATTACCCTCCGCCGGAAATTGGAGAACACACTGAAAGTATTCTTCTAGAGGAGGGGTTCTCAAAAAAAGAAATAGAAGTTTTAAGAGAGTGCGGTGTATTCGGGGTTAGAAAAGGAAACAAGTAATGTTCAAATATATTAAGTGATAGGAGGGTAAGAAGTGACTAAAGTGCTGGAAGGGATACGAGTGATAGATATTTCCACATTTCAAGCCGCTCCTTTCTGTTGTCAGACCCTTGCTGATTTTGGAGCTGAAGTTATAAGGGTTGAACCACCAGGTGGAGCAATTGATCGCGAGCTGGGTCCTTTTGCTTTGAATGGTGAAAATATGGCCATTGGTATTTATGGCCGTAACAAAAAGGGCATTACTCTTAACTTAAGGACCGAAAGAGGAAAGCTATTACTTGAAGATTTGTTGAAGTGCTCGGATGTATTGGTCACTAACCTCACCCCTCGTGCAGTCAAGGACTTAGGGATAGGCTATGAGGCCCTAAACAAAATAAACCCACGTCTCGTTTATGCTTCCATGACAACCTTTGGACAATATGGTCCATATGCCGAGAGGCCCGGGTTTGACACTCTCGTCCAAGCTATTACAGGACATATGTACATCACGGGGTTCAAAGATAGTCCTCCGACTAAAGCAGGGTCGTCATTTAGTGATTATGGCAGTGGTCTATATGGCGTAATAGGTGTTCTCCTGGCTCTTCGACATCGGGATAAGACCGGTCAGGGACAAGAAATTGATGTTGCCATTCTTGACACGGGTGTTTCCTTCATGGAGGCTGTTTATGCTCAGTACAAAGTCCTTAACGAAGTGCAGCCTCGGATTGGTAATGAACGTCCTTTTAGTTCGCCTACAAATGCCTACAAATGTAAAGATGGTTATGTGTACGTAACCGTTACGTTTAACAGGATGTGGAGGAGGTTCACTAAGCTCATTGGTCGAGAAGACCTCACAAAGGATCCTCGATTCGGGAGTAGCGAATTGCGTCGCCGAAATCGGGATTACATGAATAGCTTAGCAGAAGGCTGGTTGGCAGATAAAACAAGGGATGAAGCAGTGAGACTACTGGTTGAAGCAGGTATCCCTGCGGCACCAGTAAACACGGTTACTGAAGCAGTCATGGACCCTCAAATAAATGCCCGTGAGATGATTGTAGATCTTGACCACCCCGGAATAGGCAAGATGCCTGTTTCTGGAATAGTCGTCAAGCTTTCCAAAACTCCGGGGAGTATAGAAACCCCTGTTCCGAAAGTTGGTCAGCATAATATGGAAATATACTGTGGCCTGCTGGGATACACTGAGGAAGAATTATCCAGATTTAGGGAGCAAGGGATTGTTTAAAAACGACGGTGAATTGAGGGAAGGTTAAATGTTTATTTACTCCTTACAACAGTTTTAGGTTTAGTTCTTCCTTGGGGTTTGGAAAGGTGAGAAAGACGCAAGATCGCATGTTTTATGGTTGGTGGGTACTAACAGCCCTAATCATTATAGAAATTATTGGCCCCATGGGAAGATATAGTATGACAGCATTTTTCCCTTTCGTCTCATCTGAGTTTGGATGGTCGCGCTCACTAGTCGGCTCAGCTCAATCCATGAATCTATGGGTGTATGCTATTCTTGTTCCTCTTTCTGGTTGGTTGGTTGATCATTTTGGTAGCCGGAAAACTTTCTTCCTTGGAGGTTTTCTTTCTCTTGTCGGTTGGATATTACTCTCCACTATGAAAGTCCCATGGCAGCTATATGCGTATTATGGGCTGCTTATGGGGCTTGTGGTTAGTATGATTCACATGGTTCCCATACAAGCGACTGCTAACAAGTGGTTTAAAAAACGTGGCGGACTTGTGACAGGAATTACGTCAGCTGGTTTTGGGGTAGGTGCCGCCGTATTCGTGCCATTGGTGACAAATATATCTAACTCCTTGGGCTGGCGACATACATCTCTGGTTTATGGAGTTATTTCTGGTGCGATTATTATATTCCTTGCTCTTTATATTATTCGTGATACTCCAGAATCCATAGGGCTTCACCCTGACAATAGAAATTCTAGTCATATTTCAGAAAATAATCTAATAGTTGAGAAACATGTATCTATTGGTGATGCAATTAAAACACTTCCCTTTTGGTTATTATTCGTCACCTACAGTCTAGTTGGTATTCCCTTACAGGGGATATTAGGACATTTGGTAATGTGGGGAGTAGATACTGGAAGTTCTAAGGCCGCAGCTGGAGCCTTTGTCACTGCAATGTTCTTACCTTCTATTGCCTCTAAAATAGGAGGAGGGTGGATCGGAGATAGATTGGGGAAAAAGGGAGTAATTGTGATAAGCCAGCTATATTGTGTATTAATTTTGCTTTGGGCATGGCAATCAGTACACACAAGTCAGAATTTAAAGACCTTTTCAATATTGATGGGGTTAGGTTATGGGTTGCCTATGGGTCTTTTTACTCCATATCTTACTGAGCTTTTCGGTAGGGCCAATGTAGGTGCCTTATTTGGAATTCTGACTTTAGGGCATGGTTTAATTGGGGGGTGCGGTCCCTTACTTTGGGGCTACCTCTTTGACACCTATGGCAGCTACAATAAGGCATGTCTTATATCCGCGTTGTGCTATGCTGCAGCTACCTTAGCGATAATTTTTGTTAGCTCAGATCCTCAAAAGTGCCAATTAAAGAAAGAGATACGGATTTGTTTATTTTGCTAATGTTTTTTCACTTGTCATTTTAGTGCGGGGAAAATAATTGAAACAAATTCTATTAAGGAGGTGGCATTATGTATCGTTTTAAATGGATATTGTCATTAGTGCCTTTGGTGTTTTTTTTAACCGGATTCATGTTGAACCCAATCGTAGTACAGGCATTGGATTTTCCAAAAAGACCCATTATCCTCGTTGTTCCCTATCTGGCGGGAGGTACCACAGATATGTCTACCCGCGCCCTTGCTGAGGCAGCTAAGAAACACTTTGGCCAGCCAGTGATCGTTGAAAATAGACCCGGTGGAGGATCGGCTGTCGGTGTCGGAAGCATCGTAGGGAAGGAGCCGGATGGGTATCTCCTCTCAGTTGCAGTTGACACACTACACCGAACTTCCTACATCAACAAACTCTCTTTCGATACGGTTAAAGATGTTACCCCAATCATCCAATTCTGTGGATACATTTACGGTGTCTGGGTGAGGGCCGATTCTCCTTATAAAACACTTAAGGATCTGGTTGATTATGCTAAAGCCAACCCAGGGAAAATTAGCTACATGGGTGCTGGCGTTGGATCAGGGGGACACATTGCCATGGAGGAACTGGCCTATTATGCTGGTGGCGTCAAGTTTACACACATTCCTTCTAAAGGAGATGCAGAAGCCACGACGGCACTCTTGGGCGGGCATACTGATGTCGGGGGTTGCACCACGGGTTTAGTTCCTCTCCTGAGGGCAGGTAAGCTCAGGCTTCTGGCTGTCTTCACGGAGAAGAGAGCCGAAATGTTACCAGATGTTCCAACTGTTGCGGAGTGTGGTTACAAGGCTGTTCACAATAATCCAATAATAGTTTTTGGACCTAAAGGAATGCCCAAGGATGTCGTGAAAGCACTTCATGATGGTTTCCGAAAGGCGATCGATGAATCAAGTTTCCGTGCTACCTTGGAAAAGTATGAGATGCCGGTCATGTACAAAAACACAGATGATTGCACGAAATATTGGGCTGAGGCTTATGTCCGGGCCGGAGAACAAGTCAGAAAATATATGAAAAAGGATTAAAATGGGGATTGGATAGGTATGAAAAGAACTTATATCATCGCCAATCTCATTTGGCTCATTCTTTCCGTGGCGATTTGTGTGGAGTCATGGCGCCTCAATATAGGAGGGTTTCATCAGCCCGGGCCTGGTTTCTTACTCTTTTTTGCTGGTGCTTTATTGGGAATCCTTTCCTTGATCTCTCTCATTCAATGCCTGAAAGAGCGAGAACCCGAAGGCCCCAAGATCTGGGCCCAGGTTAACTTTCTGAAGTTTGGGTTGCTGGTAGGAGTTCTATTTCTTTATGCCATCCTTCTTCCTAAACTTGGTTTTTTGTTAGGGACATTCTTGTTGCTGTTGTTTCTGTTTCGAGTAGTAGAACCATACAGATGGAGGAAGGTCTTCTTTGCTTCTCTACTGACTATTGGGGTAATATATGGCTTTTTTGTGATCATTCTGGAAAGCCGGTTGCCTAAAGGGCTTTTGGGGTTTTGATATTTAGGTACCTTTCGAACCCTCTTCATTCGGAGGTCTCCCGGTGGAGGGAGCAAAGGGTACAATATTGATGCATTATTTCCGAAGGCCTCTTTGTTCGACTACGTCCAACCGCTTATTTCAGTCTGCTACAAAAGAGTTCGTGTCTTGAAAATTTTTCGGGATTGATACATGGACACATTGAATCAGCTCATCATGGGGTTTTCTGTGGCCCTTCAGCCACTGAACCTTTTTTATTGTTTCATGGGGTGTCTTATAGGGACGCTCGTAGGCGTTCTTCCAGGACTGGGGCCGACTGCAGCTTTATCCCTTATTCTCCCTGTGACATTTCACTTAACTCCAGTCTCAGCTATCATCATGCTATCCGGGATTTACTATGGGTCACAGTACGGTGGTTCTACTACATCGATTTTAGTGAACATCCCTGGCGAAGCATCTTCCGTGGTAACTTGTCTTGATGGCTACCAGATGGCCAGACAGGGTAGAGCAGGCCCGGCCCTTGGAATTTCCGCTTTTGGTTCTTTTATTGCTGGAACCCTTGGCATCATTGGCCTCATGACCATGGCTCCCCGATTGGCAAATGTTGCGCTTGCATTTGGGCCACCTGAATATTTTTCCCTTATGTGTCTTGGCATGGTCATTCTTACTTTCCTCTCCTCCACCTCCATGGTCAGGGCATTGATGATGGCCTGCCTTGGGGTCATTGTGGGGATGATTGGGATGGACCCCGTGTCTGGCTCAACCCGCCTGACCTTTGGGATTATAGAGTTGATGGACGGGGTGGGACTTATACCTGTGGTCATGGGGCTTTTCGGAATCTCAGAAATGCTTCTTAACATTGAAAAGAGAATTGACCGCGAAATCTTCAAAACTCGTGTAAAAGGGCTTCTCCCGACAGTCAAAGATTGGATCCAAGCCAAGGGAGCAATCCTTCGTGGCACACTTATTGGCTTTTTCCTTGGTATTCTTCCAGGGGGAGGGGCAGTTCTTTCCTCCTTTGTAGCCTATGCTGTGGAAAAAAGGGTCTCAAGGTACCCAGAGAAATTCGGAACGGGTGTGATTGAAGGGGTGGCGGCACCTGAATCTGCGAACAATTCTGCGGCACAGAGTGCTTTTATTCCGCTTCTTACTCTGGGTATTCCATCGAATAGCGTGATGGCCATGCTCTTGGGTGCCCTTATCATTCACAACGTGACGCCAGGCCCATTACTCCTCACCCAACATCCACAAGTCTTTTGGGGAGTGATTGCAAGCATGTATATCGGAAATTTGACGCTCCTTCTCCTGAACCTCCCTCTCATAGGGATATGGGTGCAGCTTCTCAGGGTCCCTTACGCAATTCTATTGCCAGTCATTATTCTCTTTTGCCTGATTGGGGCCTATACTATTGCGAATAGCATTGTGGATGTTCTTTTGATGCTTGCTTTTGGCATGCTTGGATACCTTATGAAAAAGTTGAAGTATGATGCAGCGCCTTTTGTCCTCGCTTTTGTGCTTGGGCCAATGTTGGAATACTCTCTGAAGCAGTCTCTCATTGTATCGAAGGGTAGTTTCCATCTCTTTTTTACACGCCCTATTTCAGCTACCTGCCTGGTACTGGCGTTATTACTGCTTGTTATTCCACTTCTGCCTAAGGTGGGAAAGAAACGCCCTGGAGCGACTTTAGCATCTGAGGATTAAATTCTCAGAGATGGACTCGGATTTATCGAAGAAATCGAGCTGGCAACGGAATGAGCTTTTGAAAAAATAGCCCATATTAAAGGAGGTAAGTGATGACCGAGAAGTGGAGGCTCTTAGATTTAGGATATGTAGATCCAGTGAGTTACTGGACGTACCCCGAAGCAGTGACAATGGCCAAGGCATCAGGGAAGGTGCCTAATACCATAGTTTTCTCCATCCCCAACAAAAAAACTATAAACGTGGGCTATTACCAGGATGTAGAAAAAGAGGTAAACCTTAGTTTATGTAAGGAAATGGGAGTGGATGTCGTCAGGAGATTTGGATTCGGAGGAGGGGCACTGTTATACGACAACAACTCTAGACTATTTCATATTATTGTTGATAGTGACAGATTCCCAAAGAATTATGAAGAATTAATCGGATATTCAAGTAGGTCGTTACTAAGAGGGGTTCAGAATTTGGGGATAAATGCTAAATTTGTGCCGATTAATGATGTTATCACTGAGTCTGGGAAAAAAATTGGAATGTGCTCTAATTTCAGAACTGATTTTGAAAATGTTACTTATGTGACAATCTCCCTTCATAGGGATGTCGATATAGATTTAGCGATGCAATTAATAACCCCCCCTGCAGAGAAATTCAAGGATAAAGATGCTAAGGCGGTGAAAGATAGGATTACTACTATAAGCAAGGAACTTGGGCATCTTGTCTCAACTGAGGATCTTATGAAGGCAACAAGAAAAGGATTTGAGGAAGCCTACGGAATTGAACTTTATGATGGGGAATTGACTCAAGAAGAGAAGGAATACCATGACAGAGCGATCAAAAGGAATTCCAGTGCAGACTTTTTGTATAAATATTCTGAGAAGGTAAAATTCAGGGATGAGATAGATTTAATTAGGGAGGGGAAACTTAGAAGATCAGAGTTTATTTATAAGGGGAAAAAACTGATCAGGGTTGTTGTGTTAACCGATAAGGATTACATAAAGGATATAATGATTTCGGGAGATTATTATGCTTATCCATGGAACATTACGGATCAGGTTGAGTCTATTTTGAAGGGGTGTCCTGTTGATAGGAATATTATCAGAAAGGAGGTGAATCGAAAGTTTAAAGAATTAAATGGTGAAGTTGCCCTAATATCACCTGATGAATTTGCCAGTACTATAATTGGAGCTTTAGAGAAGGTTTAATTATTTATTCCATTTTTTAGCGTGGTTGTAGGGAAGATATTATCAGGCGATGAAAGAATTAAAATTATATGGACATGATCACAATCTCATGAAATATGGAAAGGAGGGTAAAAAGATGGAAAGACACTGCAAATTTTTGAGAATTTTGGTCTTGTTATTGATTATTCTTTTTGTCAATGTCTTAATCGTCCCATTAAAAGAGATAAATGCAGCGGAAAAGGAAAAAAGGATTGCTATAGGTGGAGGAAGCACAGGTGGCGGTACATATTTTCTTGTCTCGACAGCAATGGCAGCGATTATTTCGAAATATCTTCCGGGATATTTAGCTAATGCGCAAAATACCGGAGGAGGCCCTCAAAATATAAATCTCCTAAAAATGAAAAAGGTTCACTTTGGGTTAGCTGCAAATATTCAGGCAGATGACGCGTATAGGGGACTTGGAGATTTCAAAGCTAACCAGGTATCTGAATTAAGGGCCGTCACTGGCGGATACCAGTATGGAGTCTATTTTATTGTACCAAAGGATTCCGCAATAAAGGGCTACCGCGATGTCGTAGGCAAAAATATCTGTGTTGGACCTCATGGGGGTTCCTTCTGGCCTGATGTTAAGTTTCACCTTCTCTATGGTTATGGGGTCAATTTTTCAGATTTTAAACCCATGTATTTGGCCTACGAGCATGCCATTAATTCTTTAAGGGATGGAAGAGTGGATGGTACTTTTAATCCCTGTGGTACTGAACCAGCGACAAGAGCAGGTGCAGTTGTGGATATCGCTTCAACTGGGTCTGTAAGATTTGTTTCAATCACTGACGAAGCCATAGAAAAAGTTGGGAAAGAAATTCCAAGCTATGTTCCCGTAACAATACCCCCTAATTTCTTCGCAAACCAAAATTATACATTTAAGACTCTCGCAACTCCAACATGTGTGGTTACGAACGCAGAAGTAGAAGATGAAATGGTTTATAACTTTATAAAGACGCTTTATAAGCAGAAAAAAGAATTTATGGAAATTTACGCTGGCGCAGAGAATTATGTTAATCCAGAGAAATTAAAATATATTACGATACCTTTACACCCAGGGGCTGTAAAGTTTTATAAAGAAATGGGATTGGGAAAATATCTTCCATAACACCGATTCCCATTTAATTTGATTTGGAGCAGGAAGACGTATCCGGTTCTGCTCCAAATTATTCTCTTAAGATTTATGTATTAAATTATTGGGGGTAAAAGTAAATGAAGAATGAATCTGATCAAGAAAAAGGTCAAACATCAGATAACAAGAGGCCTCTCACTGGAATTCTTAAATATACAGTTATTACACTAGCTATCTTTTGGTCCCTATTTCAATTATTTTGCGCCATTAAACCAATATCAACTCCAGCTTTAAAGGCTGTCCATCTTTCTTTTGGTTTGATGATTGGATTCTTAGTCTACCCATTAATTAAAACAAAAAGTATAAGGCTTAAAAAGGCAATTTTGGCGGCGGATATATTTTTAGCCTTACTTTCCACAATCACTGGTGCTTATATTGCTTTATTCCAAGTGGAAATCAGTTTACACCTTGGAATACCAACAACCACAGAACTAATCCTGGGGGCTATCCTCCTGGTTTCAGTTCTCGAAATTGGAAGGAGAGTAATAGGAATTGGTATAACTATTGTAGCTGCTCTTTCTATACTTTATTCCTTTTTAGGACATCATATACCTGGAATGTTTGGACATGGTGGATTTGATTGGAGTCAAATTATTGGTCAAATGTACACTTCGTCGGAAGGGATTTATGGAATTCCTATCGACGTTTCGGCCTCATTTGTATTTCTTTTCATTTTGTTTGGGGCTTTTCTTGAACAATGCGGGGTAGGGGAGCTTTTTATAAAAATGGCTATGGCTTTGTTTGGAAAATATCGTGGTGGGCCAGCTAAAGTAGCCGTCGTTTCCAGCAATCTTTTTGGGATGATTTCAGGAAGTGCTGTGGCAAATGTAGTCGTCACAGGAACTTTTACAATCCCTTTAATGAAAAAGTGTGGGTATAGGCCTCATGTAGCTGGTGCAGTTGAAGCAGCTGCTAGTAGCGGAGGTCAATTCATGCCACCTATCATGGGAGCCGCTGCCTTTATCATTCCTAGTATGATCGGAGGAACTTACTTTAATGTTGTTACTGCGGCTTTTATACCGGGATTCTTATATTTTCTTAGCATCTTTTTCATGGTGGACTTTGAAGCGAGAAGAACTAACCTAATGCCCCTGCCAAAGAGTGAAATTCCTTCTTTTAGAGAATTTGGCAAAAAAAACTTGCATCTCCTAATTCCTATAGTCGTTTTGATATATTTTCTAGCAGTTGAAAAGGCTTCGCCTATTATTACATCATTCTGGGCTATAGTCAGTACCGTTTTAGTAAGCTTTTTAAGGAAGCATACAAGAATGGATCTTAAGAGAATATTAAAGGCTCTTGAAGAAGGAGGAATGGGTGCAGTGGCGGTAGTTGCAGCTTGTGCCGGTGGGGGTATTATAATTGGAAATGTTTCCCTTACTGGTTTGGCCCTTTCTCTTTCAATGCTCTTAGTTGATATTGCCCAGGGATCTCTGATTCTTCTACTCATCCTTACGATGATTTCATCTTTGATCCTGGGGATGGGATTAACGACTACTTCCTGCTATATTATCCTTGCTGTATTGGTTGGTCCCGCCTTGATCAAATTGGGAGTTTCCCCAATGGCAGCCCATCTTTTTATTTTTTATTTCGGTATAATTTCTGCGATCACACCTCCTGTGGCATTAGCTGCATATACAGGAGCAGGTTTGGCTGGTTCTAATCCTGTAAAAACGGGTTTTTATGCTTTTAAACTTGGGTTGGCAGCCTTCATATTACCATACATGTTTGTTTTTGGTCCAGCATTGATTTTGGAAGGTTCTGTTTTTCATGTAATTGGGAGTATCATAACTGCTACGATAGGGATATTTTTCTTTGCTGTGGCAATTCAGGGTTGGATGTTGGTCAGTTTGGGCTTTTTTGAAAGAATTTTGTCTTTCATCGGGGCATTATGCTTGATTTTCCCGGGATGGAGAACGGATTTAGCTGGATTGGCATTGGGCCTCATAATCCTGTTGGTCCAATTTGCTAAGTTAAGAAAGCAAAAGGGTAAGAAATAGTGAGTTTTTAGAGGAGGGATATTATGAGAGATGATGAACTTCTGATAAAATTGAGAGCTCAATTAAAGAGAGTTTTTAAAATTGACTTTTACAAAAAAAAATATGGGGAAGCAGGAATACAACCAGAAGACATAAAAACGATGGATGACTTTAAAAAGATTCCTTTCACAGATTTTAAGGAATTTGAAAAGGAGGTTTTTGAAAATAATCCACCCTTTGGGAGCTTCTTTAACAAGAGAGTTACTCGGATAAATTTTACCCCATCAAACAAAGGGCTAATGCCTGTTCTTAATACGAAGAAAGATTTGCTGCTTATGAACAAGGCAAATGCATTGTCTTATTCGAAAGCGGGCTTGGAAAAGAACGATATTTTACTTAACACAATTAGTTGCCATGTATTTGCAGGTGGGCTTCAGATCCATGAGGCGGTGGAAACTCAGGGGGCTAAAATTATTAGTGTTGGGCCGGGAGAAACGGAAAGAACGTTAGAAATCATTCGAAGGTTCAAGGTAAATGCTCTTTATACAAACCCAAGTTTTGCCGTGAAATTAGCAGAGATGGGGATGAAAGGGATTAAGATTCTTTTCGCAGGGGGGGAGCCGTTTTCTTCCGTAAAAGGGTATAAAGATAAAGTTAGAGATGCACTTGGTAAGAATATATTTCTCATTGATGCATATGCTCTTTCTCATAGTATGCCCACAGGCCGTGAATGTCGACTTGAAAATGGAATTCACATCATTGATGATCTTGTGTTCGTTGAAATTATAGATCCCCAAACAGGGGAAGTGTTACCAGATGGGCAACGGGGTGAGATAGTCATTACACAGTTATATAAAGAGGCTATACCATTGTTTAGGTTTAGAACGGCTGATCTATCTATGATGGAGCATGTTAAATGTGAATGCGGCTACGAGGCAACCTTGCCGGAAGGAGTTTTTGGGCGAGTGGATAATATGGTCAAAATTAAGGGAGTCAAGATATACCCTTCTCAGATTGGTTATGTTCTCAAAAGCTATGAAAATCTGCAAGAGAGTCCTTTTAGATTAATTATTTCAAAGAAAGAGTCTGGTGGCGATCACTTTGTTCTTACAATTAAATCTAAATTTACAGATGATACGGATAATTTGAAAAGACATTTTAAAGAGACACTCTTAATTCAGATAGATGATCTAAAATTTGTTGAGAATTTAACAGAGGGTCCGATGATTGAAGACAATAGGTGGCAATAAACTTATCCTATTGTTTTAAAGAGTGGAATGAAGGATTTAAACCATTAGAATTATCCTTTTGTAGGTATATGAGGGGGAGAAAATATATTTTGATAGGAAACCACAGAGCAAAATTATGGGAGTCTGGCTATGAATTTTGAAATTCCAGAAGAAATGAAAATTCTGACAAAAGAGATACGACGTTTCGTAGAAAAAGAAATAGATCCCATTTCCGATGAGATAGAAAGGAATGGTAAGATACCAGATGATCTTATTAGAAAAATGAAAGAGCTTGGTTTTTTCGGTTTTGCAATACCACAAGAATATGGAGGGGGTGGTCTATCCATACTGGAGCAATGTATGGTTTATGAGGTGTTAGGCAGAACTAACTCGTGTATTCGCACTTACATTGGATCCAATAGTGGTCCAGGCGTGGAATGTATCATTGCCGATGGAACAGAAGAGCAAAAGAAGAAATATCTTTCCCAATTGGCTAAAGGTGATAAGATCGCTGCTTTCGCGGTTTCGGAACCAAACACCGGGTCCGATATAAGTGAAATTCAAACGATTGCGGAAAAAAAGAATGGTTGTTTCTGTTTAAATGGGACAAAGTTCTATATTACTATGGGAGATGTTGCAGATATATATATCGTTCTTGCCTATACGGATAGAAAAGCTGGCGTTAAGGATGGTATGACATTGTTCATTGTTGAAAAGGTATTTTCTGGATTTTCAATCGGAGCGATTGATGAAAAGATGGGACTCAGAGGATCCAATACATGTGAGATAATATTCGATAATTGTATTCTTCCAGAAGGCAATTTAATTGGTAGAGTGGGTAATGGGTTTAAAATTGCCTTGAAAGGTATCGATGCGGGCAGGTTGGCGATAACGGCAGTAGCAGTTGGCGCAGCGTCAAAATTGCTGGATCTAGCAATTGAATATTCGAAAAAGAGGAAAGCCTTCGGTAAACCAGTTAGCGACTTTCAGGCAATAAAGTTTAAGCTGGCAGATATGGCAACTGATATCTATGCGGCTAAAATGATGATGTATAATGCTGCTTGGACGGCAGATCAAGGGAAACCTGCAATTAAAGAGATATCAATGGCGAAAGTGTTTTCAACAGAGATGGCAAATCGTGTAGCTTATGAAGCGCTTCAAATACATGGCGGGATGGGTTACATGAAAGATTTAGGAATTGAAAGGATGTATCGTGATGTAAGAGTCCTCACAATATACGAGGGAACCTCGGAAATTCAAAGATTGACTATAGCTCAGCAACTTTTAAAATGATGTCCCATTCCGTATCGGAAATGAGCTCATACGGCTAAAACGCTTTTCTGCCACGATGTCGGGGGATGATTCCGCCAAGAATTGAATCATTTCGTTTTTTCACAATCAAAGGATGCTCAATTAGTTCTGGTTCTGTGTGAATATCTTGATGGTCTTTGAACACCGAGTTTCTTCATCCGGAATGCCAAAGTTGAAGGGTGGATTTTGAGGAGTTCTGCTGCGCCCCCCAATCCCCGAACTTTCCATCCAGTTTTCTGGAGTGCCCACATGATGTGACGACGTTCATTTTCCTGGAGGCTGGTTTCAGTACCTGTGTCTGGAAATTCTGTGGAGCTGATCTCCAGTTCAGGGACCCAAAAAGTGGGTCCGGTACTTAAAATAGCCCCCCTCTCAATGATGTTTTCCAACTCACGGACATTTCCCGGCCAATCATAGCGGATTAGCTTCTCCATTTCCAGATTGGGGATTTTCTCAAAAGCCTTCTTCAACTTGTTA
>Ga0315286_10003334_pt1 | contig 15170 bp, 10 predicted proteins | sample YL17G10_0_MG_FD_205038 | JGI IMG/M metagenome (GOLD analysis project Ga0315286, IMG submission 205038) | Sediment microbial communities from Yellowstone Lake, YNP, Wyoming, USA - YL17G10_0 | ecosystem: Environmental > Aquatic > Freshwater > Lake > Sediment | place: USA: Wyoming | collected...
GCGGCTGGACCCTGGAGCTGGCCATCCCGCTGGCCGAGCTCTCCGCCCAGGCCGCCCCCGGCGAGCGCTGGGCCTTCAACGCGGTCCGAAACCGCCACGCCGGGCCCGAGGCCGCCGCCTTCATCTGGAGCTTCACCGGCGGGGGCAACCACTGCCCGGAGCGCTTCGGCTGGCTGAAGTTCTGACCGCGGCCGCCCGGCCGCGCGCGGGGGCTACTCGCTGATCTCGTGGGTCACGGTCAGGGTGGCGGTGACGGTGACCTCGTCGGGGCTGGCGGAGAAGGCCGCCTTCTCCTCCTTGGGCCCGCGCGCCGCGGCCGTCTCCGCCCAGAGCGCCGGGCTCTCCGCGATTTCCCGGGCGTTGCAGTCCACGCTCTTGAGCTTGCCGACCTTGAGGCCCAGGCTCTCCAGGGTGGCCTTGGCCCTGGCCAGGGCGTCCTTGAGGGCCTTCTCGCGCAGCGCGCCGGCATCCTCCAGGGCATATTCCACGGCGGCCGGGCCGACCTCGCCGGTCATCCGTTCGTGCAGGGCATCGGCCAGCTCCACGCCGGCCTTGGCGGCGGCGTCAATGACCTTGGCGAGCACCTCGGCGAGCTCCTCCTGCTTCTTGCCCTGAATCTTGCGGACCTTGACCTCCAGGAGCTGGGCCACCCTGGCCTTGGCGCCGGCCTCGGCCCCGTCGCGCGCGCCGAAGCGAATGGCGGACTCCGCGCCGCCGAAGCGGTACATCTTGCGCTCGACCGCGGCGTTCTCCACGTTCAGGGCGGCGATGGCCTTGGCGGCCTCCTCCGCGTTCTTGCGGCACTCCTTGAGGGCCTCGGCCGCCGCATCCGCGCTGCCCTCGGCAATAAACCGGACATACATGGTGTCGGGCCGGGCGGTGGCCTGCCCGGTGGCGCTCACCGTGAGGGTCCGCTCCGCCGGTTCGCCGGGCCGGGCCTCCCCCGCCAGGCACAAGCCCACCGCGACGCCGGCCAGCAGCGCATACCAGGTGCTCATGGCTTGTCCTCCAGACCCGGGCCTCTTCGAGAGGCCCAGCGCCGGCATTGTAGCCGCGGCGGCTTGGCTGACAAGACGGTTCCCGCCGCGGCGGGCGCCCACCGACAACTGACCTTGAGTCCGTCGCGCCAGCCGGGATAATCTGGAGAGCGCCGCCGCACCGGCCGGCGAGGAGGGGTTTTATGACGCGCGTTGCGACGGAGCGGGGCTCCTGGCGGGGGGCCGCCCGGCGGCTGCTGGCCCTTGCGGCGGCCTGCGTCCCGTGGGGCTGCGCCACGGGGCCCAGCCCGAGCGAGCTGGCCAACCATGAGCAGCGCCAGGCCGCCGCGCTGGGCGAGGTGCTGCCGCTCCCCCGCCCCCTGGCTCCGCGGCTGGCCTTCGCCGACGCGGTGAGCGCCCCCGGGAGCTTCTTGGAGGTGGACCAGAAGGTGCTGTTGGCCGGGCTCCGGCAGCGGAAGCTCTTCGGGGAGGTGACCGGCCTGGGCCCGGAGGGCACGCCCGCCGCCGCGCGCGAGCAGGGCTTCAGCTTCATGCTCCGCTTCGTGGAGGGGGCCTACCATCACCTCAGCCTGCGCGACCACGCCCATCACCTCGGCGGATACGAGCTCATCGGCCTGGCCGACGGCTCCACGCGCCGGATCGGCCTGGAAACCCGGGAGGACGAGCGCTACCTGGTGGTCATGCCCGGCGGCGCAACCATCGACACCGGCCGCAAGCGGGGGGTCACCTCCGCGGTGGAGTTCCGGGCGCTGCTGGAGGCCGTCGAGCGCGAGACGCGCAGCCTGCTGGCCGTGGGCCGGCCACCGGCCGAGTCCAAGCCCGCCTCGTCGGAGGTCGCACCCGCCGCCGGCGGGCCGGCCCGGCGCTGGGCCGTGGTCGTCGGCGTCTCCAAGTACCGGAACGCCGGCAAGGCCGGGCTGGCCGACCTGGCCTACGCCGACGCCGACGCGACCGCCTTCGCCGCGCTGCTCAAGCAGCGGGGCTGGCCGGAAAGCAGCATCAAGCTGCTGGTCAACGAGCAGGCCACCAAGGGCAACGTCGAGGTGGCGCTGGAGTCCTGGCTGACCAAGGCCGGCCCGGACGACCTGGTGGTGCTCTTCTGGTCCGGCCACGGCTTCCCCGACCCGGCCGACCCCGAGAAGGTCTACTTCGCCTGCCACGACACCGACCTGAGCGTCCCGGCCACCGGCTGCCGGATGGACAAGGCCCGCGCGGCCATCGAGGAGCTCAAGGCCCGCAACGTGGTGGTGCTGGCCGACACCTGCCACGCGGGCAAGCTGGTCACCCGCGGCGGCAAGGGCGTGGGCGGCATCGCCGTCGGCGGCTACGTCGAGAAGCTCCGGCAGGACGCGGCCGTGCCCAAGGGCTGGATCTTCATGGTCAGCGCCGAGACCGACCGGCTGGCCGTGGAGCACTCCTCGTGGTCGCACGGGGCGTTCACCCACTGCCTGCTGGAGGCCCTGGGCGGCGCGGCCGACGGCTTCGAGAGCAGCGGGGCGCGCGACGGCGTGGTGACCATGGGCGAGCTGCGCGCCTACCTGACCAGCGCCATGCCCGAGGAGACCCAGAAGGTGCTCGGCGCCGCCAAGCGCCCGCTGATCGTCTCCAGCGCCGGCAGCCCCGAAATCTGGAACCTGGCCATCACCGGCAAGCGCGCGCCGCAATAGCGCGCGCCGCGCCCGGAGGCGGGGAGAATGGCGGGAGGAGGACCCATGCCGGAGGCCCCTGACCAGCCAGCCAAGCACGGGCGGAGCCTGGTCGGCTTCTACGTGGCGGTCCTTGTCGTCATTGCCCTGGGGCTATTCGGCGGCTGGTTCTGGAAGACGTGGACCGTCTGGTGGTTCGATGCCGACGAGGCCAGGCGGCTGCAGGCGGAGGCGGCAGCCAAGGTCGGCATGCCCGTCGAGAAGTCCGTTGACCTCGGCGACGGCGTAGTCATGGAGTTGGTCCTGATCCCGGCCGGCAGGTTCAAGATGGGCAGTTCCACTGGTGATGAGCTCCTCCACTGGGTGCGGATAACGAAGCCCTTCTACGTAGGCAAGCACGAGGTGACCCAGGAGGTCTGGGAGAAGGTGATGGGGGCAAACCCCAGCAACTTCAAAGGCGCGAAGAACCCGGTGGAGCAGGTGAGCTGGGATGACAGCCAGGAGTTCCTGAAGAAGCTCAATGGCCTGGGGAAGGAGCAGGGACAATTCCGTCTGCCGACGGAGGCCGAATGGGAGTGGGCTTGCCGGGCCGGGGCGAGGACGCGGTTCTGCTTTGGGGACGCAGACAAAGCCCTGGCGGACTACGCCTAGTTCGATGACAACTCCGGGCACACCACTCATCCGGTTGGCACGAGGAAGCCAAACGCCTGGGGATTGTATGACTTGCACGGAAATGTTTGGGAGTGGTGTGGAGACTGGTACGCTACTGATTACTACGCCAAGAGCCCGATGTATGACCCGATAGGACCGGTTGCGGGTTTGGGCCGGGTGTCGCGGGGTGGGTCACAGCGCTTCAACATGTATTGGTGTTACTCTTCGGCACGTGGCAGGGGCGATTCCACAGTCAAGGGCGAAGACACCGGCCTTCGGGTGGTGCTGGCCCCAGCGGGGTCTTGAGGAGCATCATGCTGGAGCCCACCGCCCCTCCTGCCCCGCCCGTCCGCACCTGGCGGCCGATGGCGCTGTGGACCGCGGGCATCCTGCTGGTCCTGGGGCTGGTGCTCTTCGTCTGCGTCGCGGCGGTCCCGTTCTGGCAGGCGCGGGCCGCGGTGGAGCGCTGCCGGCCCTATGATGCCACCAAGGCCGAAGGAGAGATAGAACGCCTTGGCGGTCCGAAGGCCGCCATCCACAAGCTGACCGTGTATCTGCGCCTGCATGGCTCCTGGGCCCCTCGCCGGCTCGTCGCCGCGGCGATCCTCGGCCAGTGCGGCACGGACGCGGTTCCCGAGCTCCTCCGGCTACTCAAGGACCGGGATTACTATGTGGTCCAGAGCGCCGTTGACGGCCTGTGGGCGATCAAGGACCCGGACGCCGTTCCCGCACTGCTCCCGTTGCTCAAGGACCCGGACTACGTGGTGCGCCGGGCTGCGGCCAAGTGTCTGCTGACGGTCAAGGACCCGCGGGCCGCCGGATACCTGGCCGCCGCCGTCGGCGACGAGAACGAGTTGGTCCGCTGGGCGGCGGTGCTGGCCCTCTGCGGCATCCGCGACCCGGACGCCGCGGAGCCGGGCATCGCAGCACTCGAGGACGAGGACGAAAGCGTTCGCCGCGCGGCGCGCGAGGTGCTCGACGCCTACGGGGAAACCGTCCAGGTAGTCCGCAAGATGAGGCGATCGGCGACGAAGAAGCTGGCCAGCGAGGAGATCCAGCGCCTCGGCGGGGAGGAGCGAGTCCTCCAGAGGTTCGAGCTGGTCCTTTGCGTGGGACTGCCCAGGAAGCACTTCGACCCCACCTGTCACTGCAACTACGTGGTCTATTCCCTGATCGCCTGCGGCAAGCCGGCCATCCCCAGGCTCCTGGACGTGATGAAGAGCCCCCTGGACCGGTCCAACTGGGGCCAACAGATGCGCGCCTTTGCGGCCATCAAGGACCCCGCGGCGTTCGACGCGCTGCTGGCCATGCTCCAAGACCGGAGGGCTGATCAGGGCCGGCGCGACGGGCGCAGACTGGCGGCCCTTGGGCTGGGGCTGATGAAGGACCCCCGGGCCGTGGAGCCGCTCATCGCCGCGCTTCGTGATGCGGACCGGTTAGTGCGCAGTAGTGCGGCGCGGGCGCTGGAGGATATCGGCGACCGTCGGGCCATCGAGCCGCTCCGGGCTCTCTTGGGTGATGAGGACGAGGTTGTTCGTTACAACGCCGCCGAGGCGCTGGGCGGCCTTGGCGCCGACGCCCGCGCAGCCGTGCCAGCGCTGGAGAAGGCGCTCGCGGACCCGAGCGAGTTAGTCCGCTCCGGCGCCGCCAGGGCGCTGAAGAAGATCCGCGGCGAGGAGCCGGGGAAGCCGTAGGCCGGGGCGGTTGGCAGCCGCATCGCAGCGCCGGTTGGTTGCACAGCAATGTGCGCGTACATGCTGTATCCCTCGCAATCGCGCCACTTGCGATCAACCACCCGGCAGCGAAACTGCAACTCGCCTGGTGCGCGGCGACTTACGCACATAGCATAGAGCTCCTAAGTGCCTGAAACACAATGGGTTGCAACTTGACTGCTCCCGAGCCGCCGACCAGTCAAGCCGGGAAAGCGATATAAAACCCTGCAAAACATGACAAAAGTTGACCAAAGAAGACCAAAGTTGACCGACCTCCCCCCACTTCCCATGAGTTTACAGAGGGACAGCGGTAGCTGGTAGCCACTGGAAAGGGGTGGGTCCCGAGCTGCAGGAAAAGAAAATCCAGAAACCGCAAGTCGCGGCGGGACAAGGACTTGCGAGCGCCATTTTCTTTTTCAGAGCAAAAAACTGTCATAGGGTAGAGGGAGGAGGTGAAGGCCGATGACCGAAGCGGAGCGCGCCGCCGTGCGCAGCCGCCCATTCGCGGCCCCGGCGTGCCAGCCCATCCTTGAGCGGCTGGAATGGAAAGCCTGGAGCCTCATTCTGTGGGGCCTGGACGCGGGCGACCCGAAGGTGATCCGGTTCTACCTGGACACCTTCCGGCGCCTCCCTGACGGGTCAGTCCGAGCCAGGCCGCTGCCGCGCGTCCAGCCGCCGGCTGTCAAGCCGATCCGGCCGCCCACGGTGAAGAAGCTCGCGGCCCAGGACCGGCGCCGGGCGCGCGAGGCGGCCAGAGTCGTTGCCGCGGAGGCCATCGTCGCCGACGTTCACGCCCGCGGCGCGGAGACCTACGCGGCGCTGGCCGCCGTCCTGCCGGCCTGGCGCCAGTCGCCGAGCAGGAAACCAAACCACAGAGGACACAGAGGCGCGCGGAGGACCACAACAGAAACAACGGCGTTGATCGGCGGTTCGACTGGCTCACCGCCTGAAGCCCTGAGCTTGTCGAAGGGCGGTTCACGCGCCCCAGGCGCGGACCAGCTCGGCGAAGGCGCCCAGGGCCAGGTCCACGTCGCCGCCCGGGGCCTCCAGCTCGAAAATCCGCCCGCCGCGGTAGCCCAGCTCGTCGAGCGCGGCGATGAACGCCCGCCAGTCGGTGGTGCCGGCCCCGGGCATCAGGTGCTGGTCCTCGCCCCGGCCGTCGTTGTCCTGGATGTGCACGGCCAAGAGCCTCGCCCCGGCGGCGCGGGCCTCGGCCGCCGCCGACAAGCCGTTGGCGTTGGAGTGCCCCGCGTCCAGGCAGACGCCGACGTCGGGGCCCAGCGCGCGCACCCAGGGCACCAGCTCCTCGACGCTGGCCAGCGGCCGGAGCGTGCCGCGCCGGGGCAGGTTCTCCACTGCGGTCGAGAGCCCGGCGGCGCGGGCCTTGCCGACGAAGGCCGCCAGGGACTCGACGGCGACGCTGCGGTACTGCTCGAAAAGCGCCGGAGTGTACTCGTTGGCCGAACTGGTCGGGTGCCAGACCACCACCTTGGCGCCGACCTCGGCGGCGGGGCCCAGGCACCCGGCGGCCGCCTGGGCCGCGGCAAGGCGCGTCTGGGCATCCAGCGAGCCGTTGTTCCAGCCGGCCTCGGGCGTGTGCACCGAGCGCACACTGAGCCCGGCGGCCTGGACCTCCCGGCGCGCGCCGGCCGGGTCGGCCAGCCAGCCGCCCAGCGACTGCCCGTCGGCGGTGAGCTCCAGCTCGCGCAGGCCGGCGGCGGCCAGCTTCTCCAGGAAGGCCGCGCGGGGCAGCCCCGGCGCCAGGAAGGCGGAAACCCCGTAGCCCAAAACTCAGTCCTTCGGCCGGGTCAGCGACTTGGTCTCGGCCGTGGGCATGCGCATGTCCATGGGCGTGCCGTAGTCCTGGTGGTCCAGGAACTCGGCGGCCCCGCCGGCGGCCCGGCCCAGCGCGAAGGCCAGGAAGGGCAGCTCGGCGGCGCGCGCCAGGGTCATCCGCTTCTCGCGCAGCAGCGGCCAGGCCAGCCCCAGCCAGACCGCGGCGATGGCCGCGTCCACGTTGACGGCCAGCGCGTTCCGCGTCACCCCCGCGTCGCGGAGCTCCAGGGCCATCAGGTGGTAGAAGTCCAGGAAGGCGTTGCGCCGGCCCTTCCTCTCCAGGTATTCGGCGATGACCCGCTCGCGGGGGTCGAGGTTGACCTCCTTGTCGCGGTAGACCGGGTGGCCCAGGCAGGGGATGCGCGCGTACTCGCTGCCGGCCTCCTTGGCGGCGGCGCGCTCGGCGGCGAAGCGGCGGAGCTCGGCGTCGGCCAGGGCGGCCAGGTCCACGCCGGGCTTGGCGGCGTAGGGGTCCTCCAGCGCGGTCGGCCCGAAAACCCGCGCCAGGTACTCGACCGCCGCGGAGCCGTTGCCGCCGTGGACCCGGCCGATGGCCGAGAGCGTGGCGATCATCGCCGCGTTGGGCGGGTTGCCCGCCGAGGCCGAGAGCTTGGCGGCCTGCGCCGAGATGGTCCCCGGGCCGTTGGTCAGCGCGGCCACCAGGCAGCGCTCGACCAGCTCGGCCTCGAAGTCGTGGCGCGGCTCCTCGCCGGTCCAGGCCAGGATCAGCGCGCGGGCGAAGCTCCCGGCGCGCATCAGCTTCACGAGTTGGTGCCCGTAGATGCGCGGGACCTCGCCCTCCAGGCCCGAGGCGTGGCTGGCCGAGCGCATGTCCCGGCGGGAGGGCTCCGCGCCGATGGCCACCGTCGAGGCCCGCCGGACCTGCTCGGCATACGGCTCGGGTATGGAGCCCTGGTGCAAAATCAAGGCGCGCGGCAGCCGGCGGTCCAGGTCGCGCAGGTTGACCATCCAGGGGTTGAGGGTCAGCGGGGCCTTGGGCCGGAAGTCGCGCTCCCAGCCGTGGGCGCTGCGGACCAGCGCCGCGGCGCCGGGCAGGTGGTGCAGGGTGGCGATGCGCAGGCCCCGGCGCCAGCCGCGCAGCAGCTTCCTGGTCCGCGGATAGCTCTTCTGCGGGTCGAAGGGCTCGACGCCGAACCAGTCGTCAAAGAGCTGGATCTTGCCGGTGGCGCTGGTGCCGGCGCCCTCGACCACCGCCCCGGCGTGGCCGAGCGCCAGCCGGCGGCCCTCGGCGAGCCGGCCGGCGACGTAGACCACCAGGGGCAGCTCCAGCTTCCGCTCGCGCATGGTCTCCAGGGCCTCCTTCTCGTAGAGGCCGCCGGGCTCGACGTAGAGCACCGCGATGCGGGTGCGGGGGTCCTCGGCCGCCAGGCGCAGGAACTGGGCCGGCGGGGTCAGGATCAGCACGTCCTTGCCAGTGGAGCAGCCGAAGCTGGTGCCCATCCCCGCGGAGAGCAGGTAGCTGGCCATGGTGTTGACCATGTTGCCGCTGTTGGAGATGATCGTGACCGAGCCGGGCTGGAAGCTCTCGTCGGGATCCTCGCCGCCGACCGCCCCGACCCGGACGCGGTCGTGGACGTTGATGATCCCCAGGGTGTTGCAGCCGATCACGTCCACGTCGGCCTCGGCGCAGATGCTCCGGATCTTGGCGGTGACCTCGATGGCCACGTGCTCGGTGATGACGAAGATGGTTTCGATCCGGCCCTTGCCGTGGGCCACGATCTCCTTGACGTCGCCGTAGACCGCCTCGGGCGGGGAGTAGACCAGCGCCTTGTTGGGCCGGGCGGCGGCGGGGAGCTTCTCCATGAGCTCCTGGAAGGTGGCGAAGACCGGCACGCGCGCCCCGCCGTCCTCCGGGCGGAGTTCCTGGCCGCCCTTGCCCAGGGCCCAGCCGCCGACGATGTTGGCGCAGTAGCGCAGGGAGCTCTCGGTGACCTTGCTGGCCTCCCGGCCGGTGATGTTGCTGACCGCCACGCGGTCGCCGGCGGCCAGGAGATCGGCGAGTTTTCTGGCGCGCACCGGTCACCTCCCGTTCTCGGCGCCGGCGGCGGCCAGGTTGGCGGCGTACTCGGCGACCAGGGTCACCGGCGTGTCCGGGCCGAAGATCACGTAGGGCAGCTCCAGGGCCTCCAGGGCGTTGCGCAGGGCCAGCAGGCCCTTGACCAGCCGCGGGCCGCCGCGGCCGACCACCACCGGGATGCGCACCGGACCGTGCTCCTCGGCATGGGCGGTCAGCGCGTCGGCGATGGCCTGGAAGGTCACGTCAACGAGCGTGTTATTGGCCTTGCCGCCGAGGATCAGCAGCAGCCGGGCCCTGGCCAGCTGGTGCTTGAAGCAGATCTCGGCGGTGCCGCGCATCCGTTCGTAGGGCGGGTTGCCGCCGAAGTCGGAGAGGAAGAGGGGCGAGCCGCCGGAGCCCTCCAGCGTCTCGCAGATGATGGTCGAGGCCCCGCCGCCGAAGAGGATGGGCAGGATCAGCTTGCCGCCCAGCTCGGAGACGTGCGCCTGGCCCTGGTGGCTCGCGGCGCTCCAGGCGGCCATCTCCTCCTCGAAGGGCGTGAAGGTCCCCGGGTACTCCGGGAAGGCCAGCTTCAGGTTCTGGAACTTGTAGTTGGCCTCGTCGAAGACCGCCTTGAAGTCGCAGGCCAGGGCCTTGCCGTCCGGGGTGATCCGCCAGGGGTTGACCTCGCACATGCGCATGCCCGTGGAGATGAACATGTCCCAGAGGTTGACCAGCGCCCGCGAGAAGCTGGAGAGCGCATTCTTGGGGCAGCCGACCTTGGCCAGCAAGGAGCTGGCCTGGTAGGCGTCCAGGCCCTTGAAGACGTCCACGGCCAGCCGGGCCTTGGCCTTCTCGGGAACCGACTCGATGTCCACCCCGCCGGACATGGAGACGGTCAGCATCGGCCCCAGGAAGCGCGAGTCGTAGGTGATGGCGGTGTAGGCCTCGGCCGCCGCGGGGATGACCTGGACGGCGTAGGCGGTGCGCGGCAGCCGGCCGCCGATCTCCATGCCGGAGACTTTCTTGATGGCTTTCTGGGCCTCGACCGGGTCGGCGACCTTGACGACCGCGCCGGACTTGCCGCGCTTGCCGGCCAAGACGTCGGGCTTGACCAGCCCCTTGCCGCCCCAGCGCTCCAGGGCCGCGCGCAGCTCCTTGGCCGGCGCCTCGCCGGAGACGTGCTCGGGCACCGGGATCTTGCAGCGCTCGGCGAGCTGCTCCAGGAAGGTGAGCTCGGTGATTTCCGGCGGCATGGGCGGCTCCTTAGACGTGAGGCGCGAGACCCGAGGCGCCGGGCGTGGGCAAGTCGCGCCTCAAGACTCGGACCCTATTATAGTCAAGCGGGACACTTGCAACCGGATTTTTGGCTCCTGCCCCGTGGCGGGGCACGGCGGGCCTACAATGAGCCGCTCACAACAAGGAATCTACTTCTGTGGAACGGTACTTCTGCGGCGTGTTGACAAAGCTCAAAGCACATGTAAGATTGTACCCACAGATACGGACATGGGGGTTTGGAGGGCGACCTTGCATAACCCGTGGATTTGGGCTGGCATAGTGGCGGTGTCCTGCTCGCTGCTCTTCTTGATGGCGCTGTTGTTGTACCGGAAAGGGCGCGTGGCTGGGGAGATCCGGTTCCTATGCCTACGGTTCAAGTTGAATGCTCGTGGTGCTAAACCAAGCGCTCCAGGTGTGAAGATCGATGGAGTTTCGAGCCGCAACGGCAAGGTTGTGGCCCAGGACCATACTGGTCACGGAGCGGAGATAACAAATACTGACGCAAAAGGCGATGTGGTGGCTACCAGCGCTCCACCGCTAGGACTCACCAGCCCAAAATCCCACCCCCCGACGTAACGTCGGGGGGGCCAATTGTCATCAGGAACAATACCGTAGGCGGCAGTATTACAATTAGCGTCATGACCTCGGAGAGAGCCGGGGGCAAAGCCGACGCTGGCGGGTGGCATGCCGACATAGACCAGGCAGCCTCATACTTGGACAAATGGCAAATCGATGTTGCCCGCGACCGCCTCAAGAGCCTGCGTACGCAGCATTGGGATGTTCTTTCCCCGCGGGAGAAGTATCGTGTGGTTGCCAACCTTGGCAATTGCGCCCTACGGGAAGGAGACTACGCAACAGCAGGCAAGCTGTTCATAGAAGCCAAGAGCTACAATCCAACTGACGAAGATGCGCGCGCCAAAGAAGCCGTTGGTTATGCACTAATCGGTGACAATTCTGCTGCCTTTGCCCGCGCCGCTCTACTGCGCACGGAATTCCCGAACAATCTTGATGCCTTACTCGCTCTGATACTGTCCGCGCCGGCAACTGCCCCCTTTGGGGAGATAGCGAAAGCCGTGCCAACTAGCCTGGGAGATAATCCGCGCATGTTGCTCGCGTTAGGCCACAGGGCGATTTCCTGCGGGGAGCATCGAGCTGCGGAGGCTTACGCAAGAAAAGCTGTTAAGGCGGATGGCGCCCTGATGGAAGCCAAGCATCTACTGGCTACAGCAATACTGAAGGTGGAAACCGAAGACTTCTTCGGTGTGGATACTCCTACTTTAGCGGAACCGGCAATTAAGCGCTTGAGCGAAAGCCTTGCGCTGTTCGGAGAGTGCCTTGACGATGCAAGAGCCAAGAAAGATGTGAACTTCACAGTTGACGCATCCCTCAATAGAGCAATCACGTACAGGCTGCTTGGTGATGCAACCGGTGCTGACAAGGATCTGGAAAGAGCCTATGCTCTAGCACCGGATGACAAGGACGCGAGCATCAAGTATGCTTTTCTGCTGTTCGACCGGGATAAGCCAAATGAAGCCATCAATATTCTCCGCGCCTGTCTTGAGAAACATGCCGCCCCCCAGGCAGCACTGGCTCTAGCTGTTGAATTGCACAAGAGAAACAGCTCTGGCGACCGCCACGAAGCAGGCATTATTGCTGACAAGCTGTTGTCAAAAGCCGAGAGGCCCGATGTGCTTCTACGGGCGGAGTTAGTTAACCTCCGCCTTCAACTCTTCGTAGATGCGGGCAATTGCGCCGACGGGGAGAAGCTATTGGCTGCACTCCCAGACGGGTATCTGACACCCATCCTCAACTGCACCGTCCGCGCGAATTTCTATCGGCAGGCTGGAAATGGGGAAATGGTTACCACTGTGACGCGCGAACTTGACCAACACCTTAGCGACACGAATCGTAAGCCTGAATTGCGGAGTGCTGCGCTGCTCTATATGCGACAGGGAGACTACCATCGGGCCGTAGAGGTGTGGAGGCGGATTATCATCCCCGAGCGCGTTGGGCGAGATACCTACGCGCTGTTAGAAAGCGCCGAACGAAGTAGCGACCACGGTTTCATAATGCAATTCTGCGAACAACTGCGGAAACATGGCATCTACGACCAAACGTGCATTGCGTGTGAGGTCAATGTTCTGCTCCATTACGACGCGGAAGCGGCAGTTGCGCTTCTGAAGGAGGCCCTTGACCGGAGGCCAGGAGACAAGAGAGCGAGATTGCTGCTTTCGCAGATCGGGATTCAGCGCCTGGACCCTACAGTGGTCTGTGGCGACCCCGCTATGTTGCCTGCTTGTGATGAGGTGACGCCTATACTCGGAGTCCAGGTTGTCTACGTTCTCCGCCATGTCGGGCGCTCCCCCGAAGCAGTCGCGTACGCTTATGCCCTCTGGCGCAGGTTTCCCGACGATGAAGCGGCAAACATGGCGGTCATTGCGTCGATGAGCGTCTTTTGGGGGCCTGAGCCTGAAATTCCCGAAATGACGCATGTCGCAGTGAGCGCAGCCGTCCGCTACAGGGAAAAGGGGGCGCACCAGGATAGTTGGGCCATTATTGAGGATACGGCCCATCCACGATCTGACTTGCGAGAGATTCCTCTTACTCACCCTGTAGCACAAGGGATGCTTGGCAAATCGGTAAACGAGGAATTCACGATAGCTGATGGCATGGGGGTGCAAGCGAGAACGGGAGTTATACTAGAGATCGTTCATAAGTTCATCTATAGATACCGCGACTGTATGGACGGATGGGAAATGCGTTTTCCTCGCTCAAACTTCTTGAGGAAGTTTGACATTCCGAGCATTAGCCAGGAAGGGGGGGGTGCCCCTAAGCTCGACCTAAGCAGCCTTGAGAAAATCCTTGCACAACGAGCAAAGCAGGTGCATGAGGTCCTCGATTTCTATGCCGCGAATCCGATGCCTATTCACGTGCTGGCAGAGCGACTTGGCCACAACATGTTCGAGACGATGAGCGGGCTCCTATCCGATAAAACGCCTGGGGTTCGCTATTGCCAGGGCTCGGTACTTGAAAGGCAACAAGCAACGGAGGGCTTGTGTGAGTCCAAGACGCTGGTCTTGGACATCACAGCACTTTGGACCCTTTTCTTCCTTGATGCTTACGAAACAGTGGCGTCTTTGCCGATCAATCTGGTTATTTCCCAGGCTGCATTGGCAGATATCAAGAACAGTTGTTTCGCGGTTCGTCAAGGCCCTCCTAGTAAGACCGTGGCTGCTCGGGACGAAGGCGGAATATCAGTAATCGAGAAGACTGAAGAAGACAAGCAAGGGCTGATTTCTAGGCTTGAACGATTCATAGCCGCGCTTGAAGGCAGCGCGCATTACCACATCGAGAATGACCGCGCGTTAGCATGCCTTGCCGCCACACCGCGAGAGCAACTAGCAGATTGCTTTGGAACTGCTACTGCGGCGGGTATTGCCGCCGCCGAAAAGCTGCATGCCCCCCTATGGACAGATGATCTAGTTGTCGGTCTGATTGCTGAAAGGGAGCACGGCGTCAGGAGGATATGGACTCAAGCCGTCTTACTGTGGTGTGGAGAGCACGGTACCATGCGCCAGGAACTCGTTGACGAGATGTCGGCGAAGCTAATTGGCTTCAACTATAAGTATACAGCTATGTGTACGAACACAGTGCTGCGGGCCGCCGAACTTGCCTCATGGAGTCCTGACGGTTGGCCCTTAATGCAAGTAGTCCGGGAATTCGCCCTGCCGGACCTAGATCTTGCGGCGCGATCCGCATTGCTGGCGCGTTTGCTCAAAGATATATGGCAGCGCGCTCCGCTTTCCATCACTGCCCAGACAGTGACCTACAGGATTCTAGACAAGATAGCCCAGCAAGGCGGAGGCCGGCGAATAATCGAAAAGGCCAAGCTTGGCATCGCGACGGTATTTGGGGTAGATGTTGTTAACGCGGATATGGTGGCGAAGGTCCTTGAGGCTTGGACAGCTGCAAATCAGAGCAGGATAATACTGCCTTAACTCCCGGTGGCCTCCACATCCACCTGATCGTCGCCGAGCAAGCGGGCGCCCGGTGAACAAGTCAAGCCAAGCCCACAGGTCCTTGCGGCGGCCCGGCGGACGGGGATAATCGGCGGCGGAGACGGGAGGAGCGCCATGGCCAGGCCATCGGGAAGCTGTCGGTCAGGGGCCTCCGGCGGGCTGCGCCGGGCCGGGAGGGCCGCGGGGCTGGGGCTTTCGGCGGGCCTGCTGGGCCTCTGCGCGCTGGCCGCCGCCGGAGAAGGGGAGGAGCCCAAAGTGACCGCCAAGGAACGACTGCCGGTGTACGCCTGGTTCAGCGTGGACCCGGCCCAGACCACCGTGGAGCGCTACCGCGAGCTGGCCGAGGCCGGCTTCGTCGTCGTGGGCCCACGGCCGGGGAAAGACTTGCTGGGAGGCTTCTCATGGAGAAAATGGCCGACGGACTAGGCCGGAGAAGCACAATGGAAGGGTCCTCTGGGAAATGTCGGCTTAAGACGTTCGGTGCCGGCCTGCCGAAAATTCACTCCATGGGGGTGCTGCTCTTCGACCCGATCTGGGGCCGGCAGGACCACGTGGACCCTAGAGCCGAGCTCCTGCACGTGATCCGCGGACGGGTGACGCTGGTCGCGGGCGGGCGGCGCTGCGAGGCCGGCCCGGGCGATTTTCTGGTCGTGCCGCCGGGAACGCGCCACCGGGATGAATTCGACCCGGCCCAGGGCCTGGAGGTGTTCATGGTCTTCTGGCGCTGGAGCCGGCAGCGCCAGTTCTTCGCCCGCATCGACAACCGCCTCCTGCAGGCCATGCCCGAGGCGCGCAAGGCCGAGCTCGGGCGGCTCCTGGAGGGGATGCGGACGGAATGTTCGGCCGGGACCGAGGCGGACGAAATGGTGGCCCGCGCCCGCCTCGGGACCGCGCTGATGCTGATGCTCCGCGCCGCGGACGAGGGCCGGAGGCAGCCGGGCCGCCGGGCCGGGCCGGACTACGGCGCGCGGCGGCGCCGGGCCCTGTTCGAGCAGGCCAAGCAGTACCTCCAG
>Ga0315286_10003335_pt1 | contig 15169 bp, 5 predicted proteins | sample YL17G10_0_MG_FD_205038 | JGI IMG/M metagenome (GOLD analysis project Ga0315286, IMG submission 205038) | Sediment microbial communities from Yellowstone Lake, YNP, Wyoming, USA - YL17G10_0 | ecosystem: Environmental > Aquatic > Freshwater > Lake > Sediment | place: USA: Wyoming | collected...
CTGTCGTTCGGTACGACGGGGTATCCCTCAATCTGTACCCGCAGCCGGTGAAGGCTCCAGTGCTCCTCGTGGACTCGGGCGGCACGCCAGTCACGAGCTACAACCCTGCTCAGGAAGTCTTCGTCCCCGACGCAGAGACGCTGCCTGCCCTCGGGTTGTCCGGGATCCTTCAGGTGCCGGACGGGCTCGGCAACCCTCCCATCGTCGGCGCTGTCGGCCCGCGTCCGGGCAACTCGGGCCTCGTTCGGAAGCTCTCCTCTGGCATCGGTGACGTGATCCTCTTCACGGAGGGGCGGGCAGTCACGAACGTCATCCCCGTTCCGTTTGAGGACGAGCTACCGACTGACCCATTCAGGGTTCCTGGTGACGTGGCCTACGTCGCATTGGAGAAGCGCGCTGGGGCTGGATCCCTCGTGCTGTTTGGGAGCGTTCCCCGCAAGCAACTCACCGGGAAGCCGATCTACTTCAGGCAGGGGGAGTTCGTCCCATCCAGCTACGCAGAGCGGGCTCGGCTCTTCTCACGGCTTCAGGACACGTTCACCCTCGATGGGACCGAGACGCTCAGCTTCATGCTCGGAGGCACATCAGTCCTCTGGCTCGCCAGCAGCCTCGGGGCGGGCTCCTACACAGCCTCCCAGGTCGCTGCGAGCCTCAACGCGGCCATCGTGCTGGCTTCGGCTCCGGGCTCCTCCTACGCCCTCTCAGGGCGCGTGGTGATTGCCCACACCGACCCGGTCACTGGGTTCGTCAGCATCGGGTTCGGCACAGGTGGTGTGCTCGACCTCTCGGGGTGCAGGGCGCTCGGGTTCATTCCTGGGTGGTTGGCTTCCCCGCCCGGTGATCTCTCAGCGAGTGACCACAACTGGCTTCCCGACTACGGTGGGGAGTTCGGGTTCTACCGCTCCCCAAGAGATCTGGACGGCTCGCAGGGACTCCCCGACTACCGGGACAAGTACAGGCTCAGCGACCGCACGCTCACCGAGAACATCTCCCCCACCTCCTTCCAGTTCCTCGACTTCCCACCAAGGGAAGACATCGCTGGCTACGACGAGGGGGTGTTCTTCGCACTCTCGGCTGCCGGTGCGCCTGGCGTCGCGCCCGTGGTGGACATGCCGCTCATGCCCTGGGCGGACGTGCGGTACCTCTTCGAGGAAAAGAAGTTCGCCTGGCTGACCTCGGGTGGCAGCACCGGCCAGGTGCTTGCTCCGGTGGCTGGCATCAATCTCGATGCTGCCGGAGTTGTCCCTGAGAGTCTCATCGCCCCTCTCAATGGATTCTTGCGGCTCTCCGAAGGCGGCCCCTTCGTGTACCTGGAGCCTGGGGTAGATTTCCTCTTCCCGAAGGGCGGGGCGACTGGCGAGGCGATCCTCATCTCGCGGGTGGGGGCTCTCAAGCTCTCTGGTTCGAGGGGCCACTTCACTGCGAGCACCGACGTGCTCACGGACCTCAACGCTAGCTTCGCGACTGTTGCGGCTGGCGACCGGCTGAAGATCATCTCGGGGGATGCACAAGGTTCTTACTCGGTGGTCGCTGTCCCATCGCTGACCTCGGTGCAGGTCAGCCCCAGCTTCCTGGTCGGGGACGGCGGGCAGAACATCTCTTACGAGATCTACAAGGGAGCTTCTCCCGGCACCATCGACCCGACGACCGTGGCCGATGTGGTCTACCAGAATTTCAACCACCTCGCGGAGGAGCCCTTCGAGATTCGAGTGCTCGCGTCGCTTGGTGCGGCTGGTGGTGTGCTTGCTCCGGCAGATGCAGCCAAGGACATCGAGCGTGGACGCCCCATCTTCGCCCGCATCGGTCAGACAGGTACAGACCTGCCGCTCGTGGTGCTCACACAGTCAGAGTTGGGTGCTGCTGCGAACCTCATGCTCTTCGTGCCTACGACGGGTGCAAGGTTCACGTCTGGTTCATTCAATCTTCGAGTCGGCACGCAGGAGTTCGTTCAGGGTGTTGGACTCCTCCCCGTGGCGGTGTTCTCCCCCAACCCTGTGAACATCGAGTACCTCACCTCCACGGGTGAGTTGAAGTTCAGCACTGCGATTCTCGATGAGTACCAGTCTGCGACGGTCACCTACGTCGAGACGCTCCTTCCTGCTGTAGATCTGATCTCAGGACAGGCTGAGATCGACCCCAACACGGGGCTCATCGCACTCTCCTCGGTGGATCTCGCAGCGGGTGCAGGCTTGCCCGTCTACTTCGTGGAGCAGCTTTCCACGGAAGGCACGGATGACTTGACGGCGAACCCAATCTTGGGTGCCTTCACGTTCCTCGCCAACCCCATCCGGGCCAAGCAGCTTGTCGAGGCAACCTACTACCGGGCTGTGCCCAATACCGGCACGCTCTTCCTTGACAAGGATGGCAATCCGGTTCGAGTCAAGGAGTTCCTTCCGCTCTACATCAGGGCGGAGGTGATGACTCGGATTTCGAGCCAACTCTACTCGTTCAATCCGACGGCCCGCACGGTCGATCAACTCGTGAGCCCCATCGTCTACACAGGCTCAAAGCAGCAGACCTATGGCGTTCCTCGTGGCTGCGCCGTGGACTTCAGCCGGAACACGGTTTCCTTCTCGGCTGAGGTGCTCTCGACAACGAAGGTCACGATCTCCTACGCCGTCTTCGAGGCGTTCGGTGGAGAGACGGCCTACACGGTGTCGATGCCTCCGGTGTGGCGGCCTCCGTTCAGGCTCGACAAGAACCAGACGCAGTTCCTTCTCGACACCAACCGGACCAGTGATGTGGTCGTGGGCAAGGCGTTCCGAGTCGGAGCGTTCACGACCTATGTGAAGACCGTCTTCTTCGACGCGACGAGCGACACAACACTGGTCACGGTCTTCCCGTCCACTCCGCAAGGGGCGGGCTCACTCAACCCTGGGGAGAACGCACTCTCGCTCCTGACTGACCGACCTGTGGCGATCACGGTCGATCCGTTCGGGACTTCCCCAGTGACAGTAGCGGGCTCAGACGTTGGCTTCCTGCCAACGATGGCACAGGCGTTCAATCTCCCCGTGACACCGCACTTCGAGCCCGTCCCCAAGGGACAGGTCGAGATCAAGTTCGATGGAGATCTCACCAAGTACGCAGTGGCGGGCCACCTCTTGGAGTTGTTCGGCAAGCCCTTCGCCATTGCAAAGGCGGCCTTCTCGGCAGATGGCAGGGTCACGACGATCTCCGTGAGCACTCCGTTCCAGGAGAGCTTCACATGGTCCGCGACCATGCCTGACTCGGCAGCGCGAATCTCAGCACGCCCAATCTATCCTGAAGGGGCAATCCAGTTCCTCGGGACGAGCGCATTCCTGCCCACTGAGCCCTTCGAGGTTGTCCTCTTCGGAGAGATGAATGCCACGGGAGACGCCCTCCCTGGTCGGACCCTCACCCCTGGGCAGGACTACAGCTTCATCGAAGGCAACGGCAACATCGCGTTCATCGAGCCACGCCAAGCTGGGATCTCCGCCAATCACCGCATTGTCTTCGCACGGACCGACACACAACAGGTCGGTCCCTACATGGACAAGGGGCAGATCCAATACCCGCGTGTCTCTTCGAGCTTCTTGTATGTGGACCCACCCTCGGCTCGGAACGGGCGTCTGGGCGGCGTTCTTCAGGGCACCTACACGTTCGAGAGCCCTGACGCCTACTACGTCAGGATGGTCCCGTTCCAGACCTACGTTGGCGAGGTGTCGCTGGAACTCCAGAAGCAGGCCACTGCTCAGGAGCCGTCGAACGGTCCGAATCTCTCAACTGGTGCAAGCAAGTCCAACGCTGATTACGGACGGCTCGGACTCGTCTCGGAGAGCCAGAACCTGGTTGATCGGGACCGGGCGGCCAGGGCGTTCCTCGGCTTCTACAACGCGGTCGTCTCGTCGTTCGAGCAGATTGAAGAGACGCTCGACGGTTCACTCGTTGGAGAGCGTGACGGCAAGCTCCGCCTCTACATCGGGAAGAACGACCCGTGGGTTCCGCCTGGCTACGAGGACGCGATCACCGGGGCTCTCAACCCTCGGATGCTGTGGTTCGACGTGTGGATGTCGGCTCGGCAAGGTCTTCCTACGATCCGCCTCGTAGCAACAGACCCGATCACGAACCCGCTCGACACGACCACTGACTCGAACGGTCGGCCTGTCGGATCGTATCAAGACCCGTCCGGGTTCGGGTCGCTCATCGGATACCAGGATGTCCTCATCAAGAACGATGTTGACGACGTGGTGCTCCTCACCCGCACTCGCATCCAACGCAAGCTCGCCGGGTTCATCTACTTCAGGGTCACAGCCTCAGGGATGTTTGCCCCTCTCAGCGAGGCCAACCCGTTCTCGCGGCTGTTCCCAGAGCGGACCACCGGCTTCACGACTCTCGGACCCGGCCTCGATGGCGACGAAGCAACAGGCAATCCCGGCGTCTACTCGGCTGGGAAGTTCGGGTTCGACCCACTCGGGTTCTTGTTCGGGATGCCCTTCTCGTTGCGGTCCACGACCGGTTCGACCATCGGAGCATTGGAGAACCCTGTCCTCGGACAGATTCAGAACGTCCTCGGTGTTCAGGCTAGGGACAGACTCGCTCGTGCTCGCATCTGGGCATACTCCGCGACCGGCTTCCCAGAGGTGGACCCGCTTTCGGCTGGTCGGCCCTGCTTCATCGCGACGCCGCTGCCGCTGGTGGACTTCCCGATTCTCTCGGACACTGGGCTGCCCGACACCTCGAAGCTTGCTTCGCAGAGTGTCGGTCCAATCCCAACGGGGTTCAACGATCTCCTCACGGGGGACCCTGAACTCCACACGCCTCCGTTCAGTGCAGGCGCTCAGCTTTCGCTCGGTGTCCCCGAAGGAAACTTCTCGGAGCTTGGGTACACCGGGACGCTCATCCCTATCCCCACACTCCCACCGTCCTTCAGGTACGCAGGCATCTTCGTAGAGCAGGTTCTCAAGGGGTGCATCGTCACCCTCAAGAGCAAGAACTTGGTTGGGGCTGATGTCCCGGTCTTGAATGCGGCGCTTCTGATCTCGCTCACCGGACCTACCTCGGGAGTTCCGATCAATCCAGAGATTGGGGACACACTGTTCGTGGTGCCGGTCTCGGGGGCTAGCCTCCCAGCAACGGCTGACCCGCCGACGATTGCGGAACTCCAGACGTTCGCGACGGCACTCCCTGAATACCGCCCAGGCACGGACTTCAACTTCACGTCCCGCACGGGGGAGATCACCGATGCAACGCTGCCGTCCTTTGCGGACCCGACGCTGTTTGGTCTGAAGGAGATCACCGGCCAGCGTCCTCCTGCCCCCCTCTCGACCCTCGAAGCTCAGATCGCATTCCAGAACGGATCGCGGCTGCCTACGAGATTCCCTGCTCTCGAAGGTGGGAAGACCCTCGACTCCGGCGACTACTCGCTGCCGTACTACGGGGCACCTCTTAGCGAGCTTGAGATTCTTGGCGACACGGCTGCTCTCATCACGGATCTGATCCGTGTAGACAGTCCCAGTCCTCCGCCAGTGAACCCCCCGCAGGTTCACCCGTACACGACCGAAGCCGTGTACCCAGACGAGACTCTCGGTGCTGACGGCACGGTGTCCACCAACTCGTCGCTTCTTGCAACGCTCTCGCTGTTCGAGGATCTTTCCCGGAAGACAACCTCAGGTGCCTACCCGCCGCCTCCTGGACATGCCGGAGTGGGCAACGTCGAGCCCTACGACCTGTTGCTGATCCAGGCCCCCACCGGCATTCCGGGTCTGGCTGGGTTTCCTGCTGGCTCCACCGGCATCCACTCGATCGCGGACATCGCCAACGGCGCTCCCAATCAGGTGGACCTCCCTCGCTTTGCCTCCGTGGTCACAAGAGGGACCAGCTTCAACTACCTCATCGACAATGCAATCTCGTGGGTGAACTACCCGGCGTATGCGACGGGCATCGTAGTCAAGGAAGACACGACCCTCATCCCCACAGAGACGACGTTCGATGTCTCCTCGGTGGGAGCAGCCAACATCGTCCTCGATGATGGTGTCGGGGGCGGCCTACTCCCAATCCCGGTCGGCGGCCTGAACGATGTGTTCGCCTTCAACGGGAAGGGAAGCCTGTTCACGGTCAAGCTGATCGACAAGACCACAGGACAGTTTGCCCTGGGCAGCACGGTCATCGTTCACAAGACCGGCGGTGGTGCCAATATCCTCCTCTGCTCCTTCGAGGTGTCCGGAGATGGTGGAGGGGTGTTCGTGCCGATCGTGCCGGGTGGGTTCTACTTCGAGCCAGGCAAGGTGGTCATCAAGACTGCCGCACCCAACGTGTTCTTCGACTTCGTTCCCTACAACCCGGTGGTTGGACCGCCTGGCGTCACAACGACGGGCGGGTTCCACGACTTCTCCTTCAGTGTCCTCTGTTTCATGTCGCAGACAGGATACATCGACTCAGATCGTGTGACTTTCGGAGACAGGATCGACTTCAGGACGGCTCTGCCTCGTGGGTTCATCCATCCATCGAGCCTCACCGGGTCGAACATGGCGTGTTCACTCGCCACCCTCCAGTTTGAAGCTAGTGTCTTCGACACGGTGCTCTCGGCCTTCGTCCTGAGAGACAATCAGGTCAACAACGTAGGCACCCTCAATGCAGGGTTGCCGTTCACATTCCCTGCTCGCTCGTGGATCACACCCTCGGTCAACGACGTGGGGACGTGGGCCGCGAACTCAGGTTCGCTTCGGGTGTTGGGCTTCGAGGGACGTGGGAACGTCCCCATCGAAGCCACTGAGATCACCTTCACGGCGATCCCTTCGTCTCGTCAAGACGAGACGGGTCCTATTTTCAACGGGCTCATGATCGTTGGAGAGGCTCTCGGAGTAGGAGCCCCCTTCAAGCTCACGGATGACAACAACTTCTTCCCATTTGGCTCATCCTTCACCGGGAACCTGAGCCTCATCCAGCCTGGCGACATTGCGGTGATCAAGGGACTTGCCGACCCGACGATCTTCCCCACAGGACCGTTTGGCTCCGGCAAGGTTGGGACGTATCTCATTCGGGCTGCTGTCACGCCAACTCCTGGGACTCCGCCTGGCCACCAGCTTCTGCTGTCCACGACGCTGGGTTCTGTTGGAGATTGGCTGCCATTCACCTTCCCGACGGTGGTCAGCTTCAACTCGCTTGGGCCAGATCTCACAGTCACTTCGCTGTTGCCTATGGTCCCGCTTCAGGACTTGAACGCTGCCCCTGTCGCGGTGCCGTTTGCGTTCCCACCGAGCGGGCGTGTGTATGTGATCCTTGACTCGACCGCTGTGGGTCTGGCCTCTAGTGCTGTCTCGGCGGCGTACACCTCGCTCGACACGTTCGGGATTCGCTTCCTCGGCCTCTCGACCTTCCAAGACGGTGTGGGTGCGGCCATCTCGCTCGCACAGTTCCAGGCGGCGGCTGTTGCGGGTCTGAGTGTCTCGGGCATGACTGTGGTGCCTGTCGCTGCCCAAGACGCGGACGTGCCAGCAAACTTGCCTGGCATCACGTTCTGGCCTGCGCCTCCGCCTGGGGGCGAGTTCTTCTTCGGATTCCGGAAGGTCACAGCCACACGAGTCGGTCCGCCTGTCATCTATGATGCGAGCGTGTTCAATCTTGTTGGTGTACCTCCGGCTCCTGGACAGATTGCGGTCTACTCGAAGGTGAAGGTCCCCTCGACCTCGTTCCTTCAGTTGGATCAGCCGGTCTACGACAACATCCCTGGGGCGCTCGACCTGACCAACTTCAACTGGCCCGGCATCCACGGGGCTGGTCCGGCGTGCCTGTTGCCTGGGGATGTGTGGGATCTTGAGCACCACGCACGGCAGGGCATCTTCGTTGAGCCGTCGTTCCCTGTGTCTGGGAACGACCTGGGCCGATTGAGTGCGAACGTCGTGGACGCCACCCACTCACTCACGGCAGCAGAGGTTGGCTCTAGGGACATCACCTCGTATCTGGGTGCGGGACCGGCGGGTGGCTCGTACTTGGAGTTCGCTCAGGTGGAGGTGCGTCGCATCAGGCGGTTCCACCCTCTCCTCAATGACCTGGTGACGGCCTTCCTGCGGCTCAGGTTCGTCTACGAGATCCGCCGTGGCATCGTTCAGACATTCACCTCGACAGGAAGTGCTGGGTCGCTGGTCGCAGAGCCGGTGAACACCCTCCTACGCCCGCTGCCCCTCGTGGGCGGCACCGCGACTCAGTTGGGCGACTTCACGGACCCGAAAATCGGCATCAAGTCCGGTGACCAAGTGCGGTTCATCGACACCCTCGGGGTTGTCGTTGCAGAGGCTGAGGTTCTAGTTGTCGAGACAGACGGCAAGACCCTCACCATCTCGAAGAACGCCCTGACCTCGGTGGCTCCTGGGACACGCTTCGAGGTGTACCTGAGGACGGCCCCAATCCCGCACGAGCAGTCGTGCGAGGAACTCCTCGACCTCGCGACCGACAAGCTTCTCCTCGACCGCAAAGCAGACCTGATCGCTCAGACGGGCGGCAAGGTCACCTACCTCCCTGGTCCAGATCTCCCGACGCGATACGCCACGTCGATCAACAAGCTCTCGGACACTGACCCGACGGTGAACTTCGCTGCGCTCGGGATTCAGCCAGGCGATGTGTTGGTCATCGACCCTGAAGGGGTGCTGCGTGGCCCCACAGGCTTCCCTGTGACCCCGGAGAAGGGAACCCGACCGTTCGGTGATGACGGTGTGCTGCCGCGTGGAGCGCCCGTCTATGTGCCGGGAACACCCTCCCGCACGGACGACAACCGTGGCTACTACAAGGTCTTGACCGCCACAGCGACCCAGCTTGAGGTGGTGCCCCTCGGTGGAACTCTCGCAGGGGGTCTTGGGACAGACGTGGTGTTCGACTCAGCCTACGCCGTGTACCCCACGATCCACGGGTCCAATCTTTCAGGTACCGGGAACGGCATCGAAGGGCAGATGGACTTGCGGCCCACGGCATTCTGCAACGGGGCCAACTCGTTCAAGGGAGATTGGCTTTCGGTTGCCCCGTTCGCGTACAAGGTGATCCGGCCCTCTGGTTTCCTCACCGAAGAGACGGTCGAACTGATCCTCTCGACACGCGAGAGGATGCTCTCTTGGATCGAAGAACTTCAGGGGCTGTTCGAGGCGAACAAGAGCGGTACCTACTTCGTATTCCAGCGGGACCAACACATCGCAGACTTGGGTGACCCTTCGGACCCGTCTGACGGCCTGGGCGTGCTGTTCGATGCGTACATCACGAGCCTCGAAGGTCGGATCTTCGTCAGCCCGTTCGCGAACACAAGCGACTGTCTCTCAATCTTGGACCGCAGGTTCTGGGGGCTCGACTTCAGGCTCGACTACCTGAGGCCGCCCTTCGCTCCTCTGGATCCTCCGTACAGTGACTTCGTGAACGGGTTTGGACGCCCTGTGCTGCCGGACCGCATCGAAGAAGCTCTCCAGCAACGCGACAAGCTCAGGGACTCTCGTTGGGCGTGGCTCACCCTGAGGACTGACAGGGTGACCGGGACGATCGAGGCGATCCGCCGATTCGGGCGAGAACTCCCTCGTCGCCACGCCGAACAGGAACGACTCCTCACAATGGTCAAGGGAACGCAAACACCATGAACTACGGCGACAAGGGTGAGCAGGTCAAGCAGGTCCAACAGACACTCATCGCCAGCGGCTACCCGCTCCCGAAGTACGGGGCGGATGGTCAGCTTGGTGATGAGACGTGGAACGCTCTGCGGGCCTACGCCAAGGACAACAAGCTGACGTGGACCCCGCTCGTCCCGCAGGGAGTGATCGACGCTCTCACCGTGCAAGAACATGTGGACGTGTACAACCTCACGTCCATGCAGACGAACCCTCCGGCTGCCTCGGAGAAGTTCAAGATCGGATCGAACGGCAAGGTGGTCGTCCGTGACCCGTCCACAGTTCGTGGGATCATGCTCCACCAGACTGCCTGCTGGTTCGGCGTGAGTCAGGCGCAGATCGACGCTGCCGGAGGCGACAAGCACCTCGCGTTGCACAAGCGTTCGCTGAACGTCGCGTGCCACCTGATCGCGTTCGACGGTAGAGGGGCGCAGATTGATTGCGGCCATGCCGTGTGGCCGAATCCCTTGGAGTGGTACGTCTACCAGGCGAACACAGCAAACAGCATCTCGTGTGGCGTCGAGTGTGAGGGTGAGTATCCAGGCGTCGTGTCGCCAGGTTGCACGATGCCCTCGGATCGGCTGATCCAGGCATCGAGGGATGCCGTGAGGTTCTTGGTCGAGCAGGGACGATCTCAGGGAATGCCCCTTGAGTTCATCTGGGCTCACAGGCAGTCGAGTGCGACTCGCCGTGGTGACCCTGGAGAGGCTCTCTGGAAGGAAGTCGTCCTCGCCTACGCTGTCCCTGTGCTCGGGCTCCGCACAGAACCGGCCCGTGTCTGGGGGGATGGTCGCCCGATCCCACTGGCTTGGGATCCGAACGGCGTAGGGCCATACTGACCGCACCATGACCCCGGACGAACTCAAGCAGAAGCTCCGTGACCTCGGGATCGACCCTGACCAGCCCTCGTGGGGGAAGTCGAAGGCCGTCGATCTCAGTCAGCTTCCAATCATCCAGCAACAGCGGGATGCTCTCGCGAAGGTCAAGGAACTCCTCCAGGCTCAGGTGCAGAGCGATGAGGCGCAGATCCACGCGCTTCAGGAGCAGATGGCCCGCCGCAAGCGAGGGGGAGGTCACTGATGGCAACGACAGGTGAATGGGGCGGACTACAGATTCGACTCAGCATTCCTGAGATTCAGGATGCGGTTACGGTCGTTCAGAGCGTCTTTGACATCATCATCACTGCACTTGATCTGGCTCTCACGGTCTTGAACATCATCAAGAGCTTCGTGTCGAGCCTTCTCAATCCAGTGAGAGCGATCATCCAGCAGTTGGTTGGTGCCCTTCAGAATCTTGTCTTGGATTTCAGACAAGCTGGCTTCTACGCCAACGGTGATTGGTATCTGCTCGGAGACACGACCCGAGAGCAGCTTCGAGGTGGCTACCAAGCCTACCAGGCTCGGATGATGGATCGTCTCACGAACCGCCGTGACTTGAGCCGCCCGAACTTCACGCCCTCGACAACAGTGGTCGGCCTGTTTCTCTATGCAGGGGCTGACATCTCATTCGTGGACCGTCTGACTGACCCCAGACAGTTGAACCGGTTCAACCAACTGATCGCCGGGTTCTCGCAGTTCCTCGGGATCAACATCGCTGGTACACCACTCCCAGTCCCAGCAAGCCTTCAGGCGAACTTTGTTCGCGGGGCAACCCGAATTCCGCCGGGCGGTGCTCGGCCTGATTCGATTGCATCCTTTCGATCCTCTGTGTCCGTAGTCGCAGGGCGGACCAGCACGATTCTTCAGTGGGGCCTCTCTCAGAGCCCGGCGAGCGGTGCAACCATCTCAGCACCGGTCATACCCCCGGATGGTTTTTTGATTGAGGTCTCTTGCTTCCCACAAGGCTTGTACGCCGGATACCTGACGCCCGTACCGGCAGGGACAGGTGGTGTAGTCGGCGTTCCTGCGGAAGGTAGTTCGGAAACGCCTTCGTCGTACACGACCGGGATGTACCAAGAGGCTGCCACTGGCAACACGTTTCAGATCTTCGGTGGCCTGGACTCCGTGAACCTGCCCACATCGGTCCAGTGGTCAGAATCCTTTGAGTCTGATGGGTCGCTCAAGACGGGATCTCGTCCGGCGTTCTTCCTTACGGACCTGACTTCAACCCAACTCATTCAGACGAATGTGCTTCAGGCACCGTCCGGCGACGATCGTATCTTCAATCAGCGGACGTTCTACGTCCCTCATGCAGACGTTTTGGCTCAATCTCTTGTGGGTGGGTCATACTCGTTCGAGTTGTCGAAGACTGATCTCCCCTGGCAGACTGGGATTCTTGAAGACGGAACACCTGACTTCGACCATGCGGTGCAAGCAACGACCGTGTACGTTCGGGTGCTCTCGTGCAGCAACAAGATCACGGCGAAGGACACATTCAAGTGGGACGTGAAGCCCATACAAGTTCCGACGGATATTCAGGTTGTCCCGGTCCTAGGATCGCAATCGATCGGAGTTGCGGATCGGAGCCAGCCCTCTGAGATCATCGAGGTGACGTTCCCAACGGCTGAGGCAGACACCTACCTCTCGGCGCTTCAGACGGCTCTGGCTGTGATGCTGCTCTCCCGGTCGGAGATCACACTCCCCGCTCCGACACTCAATCCGCCACCTGACGCAGGCATCGACACATCGAGCTACATCCCCACTGGGCTGGAGACGTTCGCTCAGAATCTCCTGCCTGTCCTTGGGATCGACCCGTTGAGCTACTTCACGAACCCTGTGGGACCACAAGCGTTCGGTGAGGACATTCGATCCAAGGCTGGTGCTCTTGCCGACCTGATCATCCAGCAGAGGGGCAATCCTCCACAGAATGTCCTGACACGATTCTCAGAGACGTTCACTCGACTCAGTGAGTGGCAGTGGAGTTCTTCAGATGTGGCGGGGGCGAGTGGGAATGCGCTTCTCAATGTCGCTATCCTCCCAAGCCTTGTGCTTGACCCTAGTGGTGAAGAAGCACTGACCATGTATGTGGCCAAGAACGCTTCGTCCCTCATCAGCTACCCGACTGACACTCTCGCATCTATCAGGCGCTGCCGCAGTCTAGGGGTGTTGGGCACCTATGCTAACGCTGGGTTCGGGGTCGCTTCCGTAATCCCAGGCATGGTAGATGTGAGTGAGGCTGCCCCGATCGTGGTGTCAATCGGGTCCTTTGATGTGGGCGGTGATAGAGTGGTGCATATTGCATCAGCAGATGCGTGGTACGCACGCGACCTCATCCCACCCAGCATCTACACCGATGCTCAGACGGTGTTGAGCTTGGCTGCTGGGAACACGACGGCAGCGGGTGGGTGGCTCGCGTTCCGCCCGTTCCAATCTGTCGGGAACATCTCTGGGCTTGCTGAGATTTCGACCACCATCACGAACTTCCTCGGTGCCGTCGGTGCTGGTGTCCAAGGCGGAGCCGACCTCATCACGAACTTCATCTCCATGCTGGAGCAGCGTGTTCGCGAGATTCAGGAGGTCATCCGCAGCATCGAGGTGTACTTGGCGATCCCCCTCTCGATTGAGATCCCCGACGCTGTGGGCCTCATCATCGTCGGCAACGGCATGGATGGGATCGTTTCAGGGTTGGTGTCAGCGACGAACAAGCCCACGGACGGCCCCAACGCCTACGCTGGGGGGCTCGTAGTCCTCGGGGGCGGGGTGCCCGCCATCATCACGGACCTGATCATGTTGCTCGTCGCCTCGGCCTGACCGGGGCGTAAGAGAGGCATGAGCAACGAGCCCAATGACGGTTGGCGGAAGGTCCGTGCCCCGAAGCCCTGGAAAGTAGAGCCAGGAGAAGTCCTGGAAGGTGTCTACCTCGGGACGAAGGACGCTGAAGGACCGCACGGCGAGTACCGCAAGTACATCATCGCTGAAGATGGGACTACCAACACCTACGCCCTGACCGGAACGGTCGCGGACACCCTCTTCATGACAGGTGCTGTCCAGCCTGGGGTCCGCGTTCGAGTCATCTTTCGGGGGATGGTCGAGACAGCAAACTTCGCCTACAAGGACTACGACCTGTATGTGAAGGATCCGGCGCTCTAGGAGCCTGCTCCTCCCGAACGACCCAGGCGGCCAACCTCAGGGTGAAGGGCGTGATCTTGCCCACGCGGGCTGCCCGCAGCACTACCTCTTCCAGATTGGATCGCGTCATCTTGTACCTCCGAGCCAGACCCTAGACGGTCTTCTTCAGGAGGTCCAAAAAGCTGCAAGATGATCAGCTATCCTGCCATTCCTGGTCATTCATCCTGGCGTCGAAGCTGCGATGGTAGGGGTCGTCCATGAGGTCTTCCATGCCGGACGTGCCCTGAGCTTCGATGATTTCGGTAAGGCGCTTCTCGGCCTTCACCAGGAGCGCGAAGAGCATCGGATCTCGGACGCCCCGCTTCGCGAACATGGAGCAGGTCTGCAACACCACCTTGAAAGAACCCATCGCAGCCACTGGCGCAGCACGACCGGTCAGCGTCTTGACCAGCAGGATTGCCGCCTCCTTGATTGGGAGGGCCAGCGTTGCGGTCATCGCCGCCGCCTTCTCAGTGCCCGCCGACTTCAGGAGGGGCAGGATGTGCTGACGAAGCTCAGGCTTCGAGTGGGCGAGCCGGACGAGCTTCGAGCGGAGTTCTTGGTCGGTCATTCCACCCCAGTCATATAGAAGGAATCGCTATTCCGTCTTTCTAGCCGCTGTTGCATGGTCACCCTCCCGAATGCTCTCCGGATAGCCTTGAGACATCTGGCAGCCGAACCTAAGAAGCCCACGAAGCTGCGAGTCTTCGACTTTGACGAGACGTTAGCCGTTTCTGAGGGCTCAATCACTGTGGAGAAGTCTGACGGTCAGAAGATTACCTTCGACTCGGCTACTTTCGCGCACTTCAAGCCGCGTGACGGAGACAAGCTCGACTTCACTGAGTTCAACAACGTCAATCACCCCAGGAAGATCAAAAAGAACTGGGACGACTTCGTGAAGGCTTCGGACGACCCTAACACCAAGGTCGTCATTCTCACGGCTCGGCCGAAGGGGTCAGCGTCGGCCGTCTCGAAGTACCTTGAATCTGAGGGCGTCAAAGGCACTCAGGTCGTAGCTCTCCAGAGCAGCGACCCCTATGACAAGGCCCGGTGGATAGACAAGACTATCGAGGAAGGTGGCTACACGGACGTGGAGTTCGTGGATGACTCCAGCAAGAATGCGCGCGCAGTTGCGGAACATGGTGAGGCCCACAAGAAGAAAGGGCTGAAGTTCAACTCTGTGAACTCACCACACCCTAAAGAGACTGATTACGCAGGCCCAGCTTCCAAATCCAAACACGTCTCTGATAATCCGACGACTGTGATTTCTGAGTCCACGGTCAAGAAGGCACCAGAAGGTACTGCGGGTCCTGGTGGCAAGGGGAAGCCAGAGGCGGGTCCCTCAGATTGGTGGGCAGACCAGTCACCTGAGTTCCACAAGAGCTACTGTCGAGAACACACCAAGTCCAAGTATTGCGGTCATACGGCGGGAGAGGTCAAGATGGCGTCAGATCTAAATGAAGCCGAGGTGGACCGAATCAAGGCTCGCGCCTCCAAATCGAAGAACAAGAAGGTCAAGAAGTA
>Ga0315286_10003337_pt1 | contig 15167 bp, 14 predicted proteins | sample YL17G10_0_MG_FD_205038 | JGI IMG/M metagenome (GOLD analysis project Ga0315286, IMG submission 205038) | Sediment microbial communities from Yellowstone Lake, YNP, Wyoming, USA - YL17G10_0 | ecosystem: Environmental > Aquatic > Freshwater > Lake > Sediment | place: USA: Wyoming | collected...
TTCAGCGCATGACCGCAGACCAAAAAATGGCTCTCGGCGCGCAACTTTGGCTTCTCGGAAAAGCGCTTACCGAAGGTAAGCAATCCTATGTAAACGAACGACCCAAGAAAACTTCTTTTGCAGATTGCAGCCATTCTTGAGGAGCTGGATTCCCCTATCTTATTACCGGAGGCATGGCGGTCTTTATTTGGGGCCGTCCGCGCTTTACCGCGGTCATCGATCTGGTGGTTGAAAGGCCGCGACATTTTCTTTTCTACACCCGAGGATCTGATCTTAAGCAAAGCGCGATGGTATGCTGAAGCGCACTCCTCACGACATATCGAGGATATTCAATCCATTATTCGCCAGTCAGGTCAGATTCTAGATCGCGATTATCTCCGCGTCTGGATGGAAAAATTGGGCGTCCGCGACCCGTTGGCCGCGGCTGGCATCGTTTTTGACAGCTAACCAAGTTTCTGCTATCCTTCCGTCGTTGGCCCGGGAAGGGCCTTTTTAAGAACGAATATTATGAACATCTTCGACCGCATCATCCTCTACTTCCGCTCGTCTTACGCGGAGCTCAAAAAAGTTTCCTGGCCGTCCCGCAAAGACACCGTCCGCTATAGTACGCTGATTGTAGTTGTGAGTGTGGTCGTTGCCGTGTTCTTTATGGTGCTCGATAAGGGATTACAGCGCGGAATCGAGACGATCCTGGCAAACAAGCATGTCACGTCCGCGCCGCAGACGGGAACGCAGACCGTGCCGGCCGGGACGCCGGATACGAGCGCGTCACCGATCGACGTCCAGGCCGTTACGCCGCAAGGAACTCCCGCGTCCGTAAAAGTCACGCCGGTTCCAACCACACCGGCGACTAAAAAATAACCGTTCTTTTTTATGCCTAAACAAACTGCCGCCCTGGGTCGCCGCTGGTACGCGATCCACACCTACTCGGGTTACGAGGAAAATGTAGCAAGCAGCCTGCACCAGCGCGTAGAGACGCTCGGCATGGGTGATAAAATTTTTCAGATCCTCGTCCCGAAGGAGAAAAAAATTAAAATCAAAAACGGCAAACGCCGCGTCGTCGAGGAAAAAATCTTTCCGGGCTACGTCCTCGTGGACATGGATGTCACGGATGAATCCTGGTATCTCGTGCGCAACACGCCGAGCGTCACGGGATTTATCGGCACCGGCACGTCACCGACCCCCCTTAAACCGGAAGAGGTTGACGCCATCATGAAACGCATGGGCACGACCGAGGAAATGCCGATTTCGATCGACCTACAGGTCGGCATGGCGGTCAAGATCGGCGAAGGGCCCTTCAAAGGGTTCGAAGGAAAGGTCAACGAAATCGACGGTTCCCGCGGCAAAGTCAAAGTTCTGGTCAGCATGTTCGGCCGCGAAACGCCGCTGGAATTGGACTTTACGCAGGTCAAGAAGATTTAACCCTTGCCAAAACGGCTTCAATGAGCTAAAAGTTAACAGTTAAAAGCTATGGCAAAAAAGATCAAGACAACCATCAAAGTCCAAGTCATCGGCGGAAAAGCCACCCCGGCTCCTCCGCTCGGTCCGGCATTGGGCCAGCACGGCATGAACATCGCCGAGTTCTGCCAGCGCATCAACGCCGCGACCCAGGACCGCCTGGGCGAAGTTGTGCCGGCGATCATCACCCTGTACGAAGACCGTTCGTATTCGTTTATTTTGAAAACCCCGCCCGTGTCCGAATTGCTGAAAAAGGCCGCGAAGATCGAAAAGGGCTCCGGCAAACCGCTGACCGACAAAGTCGGCAAGGTGACGAAAGCGCAGGTGCGCGAGATTGCGGAAAAAAAGATGCCGGACCTGAATTGCAGCACGATCGAAGCCGGTATGAGCCAGGTCGAGGGCACGGCACGCAACATGGGAATCGTTGTAGAGTAACGCGGAACGAGAAACGCGAAACGAGTAATTTGACTTTAGACTTAACTGTGGGAGGTTCGAAAATATCGGACCGACCGAACCACATATGCCACGTTCAAAGCGTTACGCCGAGCTGAAAAAGCTCATCGACACGAAAAAGCTCTTCGCCCCGGAAGAGGCGGTTGAGCTCGTCAAGAAAACGTCAAACACGAAATTCGATGCCACTGTGGAAATCCACGTGAATCTTGGCATTGATGTCAAAAAGGGCGATCAGCAGGTCCGCACCACCATCACGCTCCCCCATGCGACCGGCAAAACCAAAAAGGTCTGCGCGTTCGTCAATCCGGATAAGGAAAAGGAAGCGAAGGAAGCCGGTGCGGACGTGGTCGGTGGCGAGGAGCTGATCGCGGAAATCGCGAAGACCAGCAAATTCGACTTCGACGTCGCGGTCGCCACGCCGGACATGATGGCCAAGCTCGCGAAAATCGCCAAGATCCTCGGCCCGGCCGGCCTCATGCCGAATCCGAAAACCGAGACCGTGGGGCCGAACGTCAAAAAAATGGTGGAAGAATTGAAAAAAGGAAAACTCGCGTTCAAGAATGACGCGACCGGCAATTTGCACCAGATGATCGGCAAAGTCTCGATGGATTCAAAAGCGCTCGTGGAAAATTTCTCCGTGTTCATGGATGCGATCAAGAAAGCCAAACCGGCTTCATCCAAAGGCATCTACATCAAATCCGTCACGCTCAAATCCACCATGGGTCCCGGCATCCATTTGGATCTCACGAAAATTTAAGATAGAACCAAAAATTTCTGTCATTGCGAGGAACGAAGCAATCTCCGGAGATTGCCGCGTCGCAAACTCCTCGCAATGACAGATTTTTTGATTTCTTTTGAACCGATTGCTAAGGTCGTGTTCGCTATGTCCCAACACTACGGCGCCGTCCCGTTCCAGATGATCCGGGAAATGATGGAAACCGGCTATGTAAAAAATGCGTCGCCCGCCGCGATCCAGCCCGCATCGCTGGATCTGACCGTAACCGACGAAGTCTATCGCTTGCGCGGTTCGTATTTGCCGCGGCCAGGAGAATCCATCACTAAAATCATCGAACGCGGCACGCTGTTTACGCATCCGATCGACCGCCCGCTCGAAAAAGACGGCATCTATCTGATCCGACTGGCCGAGACGCTCGCGCTTCCGCCAAGTTTGCGCGCCACGGCGAGCAACAAAAGTTCTTCCGGCAGAATAAATTTACGCGGACGATTATTGGCGGACGGCGTACCGCGTTTTGACGATATTCCCGCCGGTTATAACGGTTCGCTGTGGCTCGAAGTTTCGCCAAAATCGTTTCCCGTCCTCCTGCATGCCGGCGACCGCATCAACCAGATCCGTTTTTTTCACGGCGACGCGCGTTTGTCCGAACTCGAACACCGGATGGCCTTCGACCGCTTCGGTTTGCTGCGCGCCATAGACAACACGCGGATTCTGCCGAGCACGGAAAACGTCAGCCGCGGCATCACCATGACCGTGGATCTGACGTCCAATAATATAATCGGCTGGCGCGCCAAAACCACGGCGCTGAACCTGCTCGACACCGCGAAATTCGACCACGAACCCGAAGATTTTTTCGAACCCGTCTTCCGCCCCAAGTCCGGCGAACTCGTGATCCATCCGCAGGCGTTTTTTATCCTGACGACGAAAGAAAAAATTTTGACCCCGCCGTCGTTCGCCATGGAAATGGCGGCCTATGACGCGTCCAAAGGCGAATTCCGTTCGCACTTCGCCGGCTTCTTCGATCCGGGCTGGGGCTGGCGCGAGGACGAGTCGCGGCGCGGCACGGTCGCAGTGCTCGAAGTCGAAGCCTACAGCCACGACTTCGTGCTGCGCGACGGCCAGCCCATCTGCCTCATGGTCTACGAACGCTTGCTCGATACGCCCGCAAAAATCTACGGCACGGACCTGCACTCCAACTACGCCGAACAGACCGGCGCGCGCTTGGCCAAGTGGTTCAAACAGGCGTAACCAACACCTCACCCTGCCCTCTCCTTCGCAAGGAGAGGGTTCTGTCGGAGGTCATATCAGAAACCCCCTCTCCTTACGAAGGAGAGGGGGAAGGGGGTAAGGTGGAAGCGTGCGGGGTGCGGGCGACGGAACCTGGTTTTTATGTTTTAATATCCGCCATATGGCAAAACTCATCCTCGGATTCGTCGGGCAGGCCGGCTGCGGCAAAGGGACGGCGGCAGATCTCCTGCGTGAAAAATATGGCGCCGGGTATTTCCGCTTCAGTGCGATCCTGGGCGATCTGCTCACGCGGCTATCCATCGAAAAAACCCGCGATAATTTTATTAAAATGTCGGAAGCCGTCCGCAAATATTTCGGCGAAGACATTTTGTCATACGCAATCGAAAAAGACGCGGTCAAGTCCGACGAAGACATCGTGATCATTGACGGCATCCGCCGCCTGGAGGATGTCTCCGCGCTCGAGCCGCTGCCGAATTTCAAACTGGTCGCCATCGACGTGCCCGCGCGGCAACGGTACGAACGCATGACCCATCGCGGCGAAAAAGCCGGCGAAAACGAACTGACCTGGGAACAATTTTTGGAACAGGAAAAAGCACCGACCGAAATCACGATCCCCGCGGTCATGGCGCGCGCGTGGCGCACGGTGACAAATGAGGGTTCCCGCGAAGAATTCGAGGAAAAAGTCCACAAAATGATGAAAGAGCTGGGCTTTGAACCAAAAAAATAGAATTATCCACAGAATATAAACAGTCCGCCTTAGGCGGACTGTTTTTTTCCGTCTGCCCGCATGTCAAAGTCTTGCCAGCTATGACACTTTTCAAAACGGAAAAATCAAAAATAGTGCCGCCAACCGATCCTAAGGCGCGGCGCGTATACTGGATGAACCGAATGAAGGTGACGCGCGAAGACGGAACAACCGAGGAACTGCACCCGACTCCCGAAGTGATCGCGGTCGCGATTGCAAAATGTTCGCGTTCCGAAACGCCGTTCGATCAGAACGTGGACGAGGTCTCTTTGGAAAAAGCCGCGGAGTTCCATGAAAAATGGGTCGTAGGATTCGGCCACGGCTCGGTCGCCGAACACGCGGTGAGTTCGGTCGCCATCGAAAATATTTCGCAGGTCGCGATCAAAGTCCTGGAAGATTCGCGACTCGCCTCGTACACGGAAAAAAGTTCGCGCTATCAAGTCTTCTCGCGCGAGCGCACATTCACGCCCGAAGCGATCAAGAAAAGTTCCATGGCTGACGCATATGCCCAGCTTCTAGGGCATTTGTATGATTTGTATGAAGAATTGTACGCGCCCATGTCAAACCTGATGAAAAAACGGTTTCCGCAGGCGCCGGACGTCGCGGACAAAGCGTATGCCGCGCAAACCAAAGCCCGCACACTCGACGTCGCGCGCGTGCTTTTGCCGGCCGCCTCGCTCACCATGTTCGGCATGACGGCCAACGCGCGCGTCTGGGAACAGGTGATTTCCAAATGCCTCTCGCATCCGCTCGAGGAAGTGCGCGCCATCGGCGAAGAACTGAAAAACACGCTTAAAGGAGAATCAGACATGGACCCGAATCTCGCGCTGCAGGAACGCCCGCATCCGACTTTATTAAAATATGCGGATGCCAAACCCTGGATCCGTGAAACGCTTGACGACCTGCGCCGCCTGGCTTCCGAATCTCTCCCGACGTACGGGCGACCCGGCGGGTCGCCCATACCCGTTCGCCCCGTCACCCTCATGCGTGACGACGAATTTGCCGAAGCGCGCGTGGCCGCCGCTCTCCTGACCCGCGTGTCGCACGAACCGTTCCTTGCCATTTACGAACATGTGCGCGCCGATCGCGATTTCTGTCACCGCATCATCGAAACCGCATTGAATAAACGCGATCCGCATCAGGCGCCTTTGCGCGAATTCGAACACGCGCAATTCCAGCACGAAATCGTCATGGATTACGGCGCCTGGCGCGATATCCAGCGCCACCGCATCTGCACGCAGACAAACCAGGCGCTTTCGACGCATCTCGGCTTTGTCATCCCCGAAGAAATCGAAACCCTCGGCTTTGCCGACAAATATAAAGCGGCCATGGAAGAAGCCGCGTGGGTGTATCACGCGCTCATTTCGCACGGACTCATCCACGAAGCGTCTTATGCCGTGCCCATGGCTTACCGCCGCCGTTTGCTCGTCTCCTGGAACCTGCGCGAACTCTTCCACTTCATCGAACTGCGCTCCGGCATCAAAGGCCACCCGAGCTACCGCAAAATCGCGCAGGACATCTGGCGCACGATCGACGAAACGCATCCGCTCCTCGCCAAATTCATCCGCGTAGATTTGCGCGGCAACGAAGCTGGCGTTTCGACTTTAGGCGCCAAGCCGAAAGGAATATAATGAAAACATATGCAGGGAAAATTCATCGTGATCGACGGGACCGACGGCTCGGGCAAGGGCACGCAGACGCGAAAGCTCATCGAACGCCTCAAAAACGAAGGCAGACGCGTCGAGATGTTAGATTTTCCGCAATACGGACAGCCCAGCGCGATCTTTGTGGAAAAATATCTCCGCGGCGAATACGGAACCATCCAAGAGAACTCCGCCAAGCGCGCCTCGCTTTTTTTCGCCTTGGACCGATTCGACGCCTCGTTCCGTCTCCGCAAACTTCTCGCGGACGGCGTCCTGATCGTTTCCAACCGCTACACATCCGCCAATAAAGGCCACCAGACCGGAATGATTAAAGATGCGGAAGAACGGAAACAGTTCGTCACCTGGCTGAATGATCTTGAATATAATATTCTAGGGATTCCGAAACCGGATCTGACCATTCTTCTTCATGTTCCGGCAGACATCGGCTACCAGCTCGTCGCCTCAAAAGATGACCGCGGCTATCTGGATGGAAAAAAACGCGACATTTTGGAGGCAGATCAGGATCATCTACGAAATGCCGAGGCCGCGTATCTCGAACTGCCGAAAATTGACACCGTCGAAAACTGGCAAATGCTTGAATGCACGGAAAACGGCCAACTGCTCTCGATTGAGACCATCCACGAACGGCTGTGGGGCCTATTACGGCCCGTTTTGGCATAGTCCTCGCCGACCTGCGTCATTTCGACTAGAATGGTGGCATATGTCATCCATTCTTTCCGTCGGCCAACTCATGGCCCAAAGCTGGCGTCAGTATACCCGCGATTGGAAACAAACCGCGCGTATCGCCGCCTGGCTCCTTCTCGGTCCCGCGCTCTCCATCTTAGAAATACTGGTCCGTCTCCTGCTTTCACAGGTTTCCAACAACGGGACGGCGCAAATCCTTTTTGCCATAGCCCACGGCATCCTTTCCTTTGTCATCTCCATCTTCAGCGTCGTCATCGCCCTCACGGTCATAATCCGGCTCTACCAGTTCGTCCAGAAACGCGATTATTCGGCCGCGGAAAAAGCCGGACCGTGGCCGTGGCATCTGTTCTGGCCTTTTATCTGGATCGGCATCCTGCGTTCCCTGATCATGCTGATTCCGTTGGTCGTCGGCTTGATTGTCGGCGGTCTCCTCATGCCGTCCATAAGCGCGTTTGCGGGCGGACGCGTCGCGCTGGCCGTGGGGATCGGTCTCCTGATCGCATTCCTGCCCATGATCTACCTCGGGATCCGTTTTGGCTTTTCGGAACAAGTGCTGTTCGAGAACGGCGACCGCGGAACCAAGGCCCTGCATCATTCCGGCCGCCTGGTCCAAAACCGCTGGTGGGCTTCGTTTTGGCGCTTGTTACTTTCCGGTCTGGTATACAGCCTCATCACCGGTCTCATCGTATGCGCGTTCATCACACTCGTCGCCGCCATTGCCTATCTCCTGTTTCCGGGTCAGATCGCCAACATCTGGCAGAATCCGGTCATGCTGGTCATCGCCGTGCTCTTCCTCTCCCTGATTCCGTCGGCCGTCCAGATATTCTTCATGCCGTACATGGTCACCGTCCAGGTGAAACTCTTCCACGCGCTCAAAAAAACGGCCTAACCGTATGGAAGCAAAACCCCTCATCCACATCCACGACCTGATCGCGGAAACGTGGCGCGACTACAAAAAAAACTGGAACGAAATGCTGCGCATTTCGGCATGGCTCGTGGTCGGTCCGGCGTTTTATTTTCTCTGCATGCTCCTGGCCCAGCTTGTCCCCGCCATCCTGGGAGCCATGTCCGTCGTCGGCACGTCCATCAGTTTCGTCGTCACCTTATGGGCCATGGTCCGGATCATGCTTTGGACGCTGGCGAAAAATCGCGGCGACCAATTGCCAAAAAACGAATCCCGCCTCGCGGGCGCCATGCTCCTCGCCTTTTTCTGGATTGCGCTCCTGAACGGATTGGCGGTGCTCGGCGGCTTTATCCTATTCGTTCTTCCGGGCATCTGGCTCACCATCAACTTTAAATTCTGCTCCTACGCGTTCCTGGAAGACGGCAAACGAGGGACGCAGGCCCTGGCCGCTTCGGCCGCGCTCGTCAAAGGGCGCTGGTGGGCAATCTTCTGGCGCATCATCCTGCCTGATCTGCTGTTTTTCATCTTATACGTGGCCGTTGTCAGCGTCATGACCGCCGCGATCGGCGCGATCGCCGGCTTGTCCCGCCTTGATATCCTCATGACAGCGCAACCCACAACCGCAAATCCTCTGGTCTTCGCCATCCGCGATCTCATGCAAGGCGTCGGACAAATGCTGTTCCTGCCGATCTTTATCCTAATCGAAGTCAAGATGTTCCATTTGCTCAAGAAGTCGCGTTGATATGTTGATCCCGATCATCGGCTTGGAAATCCATGCACGTTTAAAGACGCAATCCAAGATGTTTTGCAGTTGTCCCAACGTGAGCGACGATGCGCCGCCAAACACCGCCATCTGCCATGTCTGTACCGGCCAACCCGGCGCGCTTCCGGCCGTAAACGATGAGGCGATCCACTTGGGCGTGCGCGCCGGTCTCGCACTCGGCTGCCGGATTCCGGACGAATCGCATTTTGACCGGAAGAATTATTTTTATCCGGATCTTCCCAAAGGCTATCAGATTTCCCAGTTCGATTTTCCGATTGCGCTCGCCGGACATATGGATCTGGACATCCCCGGCAACGAACCGCCCCGCGACCGGATCCGCGTCGGCATCACGCGCGCGCATTTGGAAGAAGATGCGGCAAAAAACATCCACGATCCCAAAACCGGAAAAACACTGGTGGATTTTAACCGCGCCGGCACGCCGCTCGTCGAAATCGTGACCGAGCCGGACATCCGCTCGCCGCAGGAAGCGAAATATTTTTTGCAAGAACTGCAGGCGGTCTTGCGCGCGATAAACGCGTCGGATGCGGACATGGAAAAAGGATACATGCGCTGCGACGCGAACATTTCGCTCCTCGAAATCGACGACAAAACACATTTGCCGAAACACGAAGGATTGAATCCGAAAGTGGAAATCAAGAATCTGAATTCGTTCCGTGCGGTCGAACGGGCGCTCGCTTTTGAAGTGGCACGCCAGAAAAAATTATTCGCGAAAAAGGAGCTGCCCGCCGAATCCACCCGCGGCTGGGACGAGAATACGAGCGAAACATTCGAACAGCGTTTGAAAGAAACAAGTTCGGACTATCGCTATTTCCCGGAACCGGACTTGCCGCCGCTTTCGCTCGCGAAAATCCGGGAAGAGGAAAAATCTCATCTTCCGGAACTTCCGGCTAACAAGCGCCTGCGCCTCATGGATGAATGGGGTTTTACGGACGAGGACGCGCGCTATCTCGTCGCAAACGAAGGATGGGCCGACTTTGCCGAAGAGGTGATGGGGGAGCTGGGCGCGTGGACCGAAACGGCCGGAAAAAAAATCGAAAAGAAAAAATTCGCCAAACTCGCCGGCAGCTGGCTCACAAATAAATATGCCGGATTGCTCGCGCAAAAAAACATGGCGCTTTCCGAATCCGACGTGGATGCGGAAAATTTCGCCGAATTCCTGCATTTGGTGAACGACGGCGCGGTGAACAGCGCAAACGCGCAAAAACTATTGGCGCTGATGGTCGAAAAAACCGGCGACCCGTCGCACATTCTGGAGGAACATGATCTCGGCCAGAGCGAAGATCCGAAACTGGTCAAAGAAACCGTCGCACGCCTCATCAAAGAAAATCCCGGCCAAGTCGCGCAGATCAAAGCCGGCAAACTCGGCGTGATCAAATGGTTCGTCGGCGGTGTGATGAAAGTAACCGAAGGCCGCGCCAATCCGGAAAAAGCCGAGGAAGAAATCAAAAAACAACTCGGCCTGTAAAACCAAAACCCCCCATAGCTTTATGCGACGGAGGGTGTTTGTTTGTCCTTGTTTAACCGCGAGGACCGCGCTCTTCCATCGGACGGGCTTTGTTGACCACGATGCGACGACCTCCGAGATCGGAGTCGTTGAACATCGAGATCGCCTTGTCGGCCGCAGCGTCATCCGCCATCTCAACGAAGGCGAAGCCGCGCGGACGATGAGTTTCCCGGTCCATTGGGATGAACACGGAAACCACCTCGCCAGCCTGGGAGAAAAGTTGTCGAAGCTCCTCATCCGCCGTGCGGTAAGGAATGCCTCCGACGAACAATTTCGTGGGCATGCTATAGGCTGAAACCCCTTTATTCAAAGGATTTCATCTCAATTATCTAAGGGATACCCGTTTGCGCTGCCCCTCCCCGACTAACGGACGGACCTTCGCACGTACTATCCACGGAAACCATAGCATTTTTTTATCCACGTGTCAATACCCCCTCTCCCGAGGTTTTTCCTTTTTCAGCGGATGCGCCGCAGAAAAATTTTCGACGCGCAATAGTGTCTGAGCATTATAAAAAATCAAAATAAATGCGCGAGTTGGAGCGCTAAAAAAAATTTCTGCGGCGCATCCGCGGCTCAGATCGACCTCTTGACAAGATTTTCTCCGGCACTTGACACACAAAAACAGAAATATGTGTTATACTTGTCACGTGATCGTTGAGTGACGTCACTCTCTATCTCGACGAACATCGGACCCGATCAATTGACGGGCCGAATCAAAAAAAGAAAGGACGGTGATTTACATGGCAAAAAAGAAAAAGGCCGTAAAGAAACACAAGAAGGCGAAAAAGACCAAGAAACGACTTTAATCGTTGATTGCTCTTTCGTTCGTTAGCTCTTTTGTAAGGAGGAAGACCCCGGATTTCGATCCGGGGTTTTCGTTTCAAAATAATTTTGCCTGTTGTTTTTTCAATTGTTCCGCTTTGTCTCCCATGAGCGACACCACGCCGAACTCCCCGTCATATCCCGGCCGTATCGTCACCTGGCCGCCACGCATGCGCTTGATGGCCTCGGCGATATCAGGCTGTGTATAACTTTGTAACGCCTCAATCGGCTCATCCAAAAGCACCCCGAACTCCGTTCTTCCATCTTTCACCAACCGTTCCATTTCCGCCTTCACTTTCTTCGATGAAGGTCCGACACCCATCGCTTCTGCGACAACCTCGGCAAGCGGCACGATCGAACGGAACGGAACCGCACTCGCTGGACGCTCCACGCTCTGCGTACGATCCGCGAGATCGTTCACGCGGCTCAATACGCCGACCGTGAGCGGCTTTCCGCACTTCGGACAAATCCCTTTCAACTTTTTGGTTTCCTTCGGCTCGCACCAGAATTTGCACGCGCGATGTCCGTCCACGTGATATTTTCCCTCTTCCGGAAAAAATTCCAGAGTCTCGATGAATTTTTTCGTGTCATGCTCGACTAAGATGCGACGAAACTCATCGTACGACGGCTCCTTCATCTCAAACACATTCGCTTCGCGCCCGAGCTTGTCCAAAGAATGCGCGTCTGAATTTGATACGAGAAACAGATGATCGAGTTTGCTCCACCGCCAGTTCATTTTCGGATCGGACGACAATCCCGTTTCAATCGCATAAATATATTTCGATGAGTCGCCAAAACATTCTTCCAACGAATCAAAACCCGACTGCGACCCGAACACAGCAAACCACGGCGTCCACGCATGCGCCGGAATCAATAGGGCTTTTTCATCCGCTTCCATGACCATTTTCAGCAATTCCTCCGAATCAATTCCCGTAATCGGCCGCCCGTCGCTTTTCAAATTGCATCCGCGTTTTGTCAGCGCTTCGATCAGACGATCAACCGCCGCCAAGGACGGCATGGTAATCACATGATGCACGCGCCGCGTTTTTCCTCCGCGTTTGTATATACACGAAAGTTCCGTCGATAATAAAAAACATGTCGGAGACGAACCATCTTTCAAAGCAAACGCCCCTTCATTTTTTTCTTCCAAGTTCTCCTCGATTTCTTTTCTCCACCCTGGATGCGTAAAATCCGCGGTCCCGACAAACTGGATGCCCTTGCGTTCGCACGCCTTCGCAATATTCCTAATCGTCAAATCTTTCGAACACGCGCGCGAAAATCGCGAATGCAAATGAAAATCCGTTATGACGCGCATATCCGGAGGACGATCGCGACGACAATCACGACCCCGATAAGGCACAAAGAAAAAATCGCCCGGTGTTTCGGCGGTGAATTTTTCATTATGAGTCCGATAGGTCCCATATGTCTTATACTGCTGATTCTGATGATAGCGCGAGCGTAAGCCTTGCCCAATCGTCCGGCGACAAATCTTCGGCACGCGCCTTCGGATTAAGTCCTAAATCCGAAAAAACCTGATGCCATTTCTCTGTCATTGCGAGGAACGAAGCAATCTCCGGAGATTGCCGCGCTTCGTCGGACTTCGCTCGCAATGACAAATTCGATATCAATAGCTTCCGCGGATGCGCAAATCCCTTTTTTGCCAATGCCATAATCTTTTCCGGATCCATCCCCCATTTTTTCAGACGATCCGCCTTCATCATCGGCAGAATTTCTAAAATAGCGGATTCAACCTTCGGCGCCGGATAAAAACAACCGGCCGGCACACGCTTCACAATCTTCGCGGATGAAGATGCAAATGCGACCATTAAAGACAAAAGCGAGGTCTTACCTTCTGTCATTGCGAGCGAGTTCGACGAGCGCGGCAATCTCAGAGATTGCTTCGTCATCTGATTCCTCGCAATGACATGATGAGCCGTCTCAATCGCCCGCTCGGCAACTTCCCGCTGGACCAACACAACCACTTTCTCCGGCACGGTCTCCGACCAAAGCGCCTTTCTCAATGCGAGCGACGTGATGCTATACGGAAGATTTGAAACGAATTTCCATGGCTTGTCTCCTACCAACGCATCCCAATCCGTCTTGGCAGCATCTCCGTGCACGATCATAACGCCTCCCCGACCCGAAACCCCCTGTATCCCCCTTATCAGGGGGGTCGGAATTGCCCTCCCCTGATAAGGGGAGCTGGTGGGGTTTCCGTCGCGTTGTAACCATTCAACAAATCTCCGGTCCTGTTCAATCGCCATGACATCCGCACCGCGCCGAATCAGCGCACACGTCAAAACGCCGAGACCCGGTCCCACCTCCAGGACCCGTTCCCCTTCTTTGATGTTCGCAGATTCGACAATCGTCTCCAGAACGGAATCATCAATCAAAAAATGCTGGCCCAGGCGTTTGTTCGCAAAGCCGCCCATCCCGCTCAAAACGGATTTTATTTCAGACGGCGTCATAACCGGCATTAAAACATGAAACGACCGGAAAACAAAGCGCTCTATTGATACGATTTGGCCTGAAGCGAAAACAGCTCCGCATATCTTCCTTGATGCGCCATCAGTTCCTCATGTGTGCCGTCCTCGATAACCTTCCCTTGATCAATGACGATCACGCGTTCCGCACCGCGCCGCAGGGTTGAGAAACGGTGCGAGACAAAAAGCACCGCCGCTCCCCGCAACGCATCCGGCAACAGTTCAAAAAACCGTTCCTCCTTTTCCGCATCCACGGCCGAGGTGGGTTCGTCGAAGACATAAATGCGCGCTGGCCGGTACAACGTGCGGGCGATCGCCACGATTTGGCGCTGGCCGCCGGACAATTCGATCGCTTCGTCTTCGGGCATGGAATAATATTTCCCCGCATGCGTCTCCATGCCGCGCGGAAATTCCTTCGTCAAATCCTTCAGCCCGCTGACCGACAGCGCCCGCTTGAACCGTTCCTCGTCCAGACGCTTACCAAAGTTTCCATAGCGCACTTGTTCGCTTAACACATCATCAAACATCGCGTCATTTTGTGCGAGCACGGCCAGCGTCTGCCGCCAGTGCGACGGCTTGATCTCGCGCAAATCGGTCCCATTGATCGCAATCTTTCCTCGCGTCGGTTCATACACACCCATGAGCAGTTTCAACACAGTGCTCTTGCCCGCGCCATTCAATCCCACAAACGCCACCTGGTCGCCTTCCGCAAACGTAAAGTTCAATCCGCGCAGCACATCCATGGACGTCCCCGGATACCGGAACCACACATCATCAAACCTGATGGTCAGCGGTTCTTTCGGCACCGCTCGTCCCTCGTCCTTTTCCGCCTTCAATTCAAAAAACCGTTTTTGCAAAGAAAGGAATCCGGATTCCTGCATAATGTAACTCATCTGCCAGCTAAAACCCTCGATAATATCCGTGAGACGTTGATAGACCGTGAGAAAAACGACAAAAGCGCTCACCGCCAGGACATGGGATGTCACGCTCGGTAATAAAACCCACAATCCACCGGCGAAACCGAGGGTTTCGAGAATACTTCCGACCAAAAATACCCAGCGGGTTTTATTTGTCTGATCGATTTTCGCCTTGAGCAGGACGCCTGACAATTTTTTCCACAACCGGATAAAGGGTCCGGGCAAATCCATGGCACGGGACGGGAGTAAAGAAACCGGGTTGGACAGGACACCCTTGATGTAATTGATGCGGCGGCCTTCTCGCGTTTCGCGTGTCAGCACGTTCCAGCTCCACGTTGGAAACAGGGTAAATAGACACCCCGTCGCGATCAAAGCCGTGAGCGCAAACACCGCGGCCGGCCATGGCAAAAAAACAAACGCGCTCGCCAAGCCCGCGAGACTGATGAGGCCCTGCACGATACGGACGCCATTGGTTTGGATGTCTAAAACCACATAGGCCTTATTCCGATAGGCCGTAGCCAGCGCCTGAAAATTCGGATCTTCGAGTACGCGGTATGGCAATGACGACATGTGCTGGAGGATCTTGGCATCAAGCACGACTTCGGTCCTGTACCGCTGGGTGTCGGTCATCCACTCGCGAACACTGGAAATGATCACCGAAACCAGCGAAACCACGACCAATACGACGGCCCACACCACGATGAGTTCAGCAGCGCCATTCGTAACCGCATCCGTCAGATTTCTGACCGCAAAGACCGACGCAAA
>Ga0315286_10003340_pt1 | contig 15161 bp, 14 predicted proteins | sample YL17G10_0_MG_FD_205038 | JGI IMG/M metagenome (GOLD analysis project Ga0315286, IMG submission 205038) | Sediment microbial communities from Yellowstone Lake, YNP, Wyoming, USA - YL17G10_0 | ecosystem: Environmental > Aquatic > Freshwater > Lake > Sediment | place: USA: Wyoming | collected...
GGTACAGGCATTTCGAGAAAATGCAAGGATTTGACAAGTCTCGCGTTTTCTGGTATGCAGTCCGGTTTGGTTGCGCGCGAATCGCATGGGCCCAAGTTGTGTAAGGAGGATCGCTTTGTCCGCTCGTGAAGTGGAAAGCATCTTTGCCGATATCGTGGAACGGGCAAGGGCAGCGGATCCTGCCAACGCCCGCAAGTGGTTCGAGGACCTCAAAGTCCTTCGCTTCGACGGCGGCTCCATTGGGATCGGCTGCCCCGATGACGCGAGCGTCCGATTCCTGGATCAGAACTGCAAGGGCAGCTTCACGCGGGCGGCCCAGCAGATCACGGGCCATTTGGTCACGGTGGATTTTCTCATCGGCAGCGGCGATTCCCCCGAGACCGTCAAATCCTTGCCGCCGGGACCCGCTCTGCATCCCGACTACACGTTCGACCACTTCGTCGTCGGGCCGAGCAACCGGCTGGCCCACGCCAGTTGCGTCGCCGTCAGCCAGTCGCTGGGCGCCACGTACAACCCGCTCTTCCTATACGGCAACGCCGGGTTGGGCAAGACGCACCTTCTGCACGCTGTCTGCCACGAGATCCGCCAGCGGCCCAACGGGGCCGTGATTCAACTGCTCAGTTGCGAGGATTTCGTCAACCGGTTCATTCGGGCGATCGAGCAGGGCAACATGGCCGGCTTCCACAGCCAGTTCCGCACGGTCGATGCCCTCATCATCGACGACGTGCAGTTCCTGCGGGAGCGGGAGCAGAGCCAGGAGGAGTTCTTCCACACGTTCAATGCGATCTACAACAACGGCCGGCAGATTATCCTCAGCGCCGACAGCCCGCCCGCCGAGATCCCGTCGCTCGAGGACCGGCTGGTCAGCCGCTTCAACTGGGGCTTGGTTGCGCGGATCGATCCGCCGAGCTACGAGACCCGGATTGCCATCGTGCAGAAGAAGGCGCATCTGCGGGGTCTGGAGATCGGCGATGAGATCGCCGAGTACATCGCCCGGCAGGTGCAGGCCAATATCCGCGAGCTGGAAGGGGCCTTGACGACCATCTACGCGCTGGCTACGACCACGCACGAGCCGGTCACAATCGAACTGGCCCAGCGGGCGCTGGAAGGGCAGATCCGGCTCGCGCCGCGCCGCATCAGCATCATGGATATCGTCGAGGTCGTCGTGAAGCACTTCGACGTGCGCCTCACCGACCTCCAGAGCAAGCGGCGCAGCCAGAGCATCACGGTTCCCCGGCAGATTTGTATGTATCTGGCCCGGTCCCTGACGAAACACAGCCTTGAAGAAATCGGCGGCCACCTCGGCGGGCGCGATCACACGACGGTCATGCACGCGTGCGCCAAGGTCGCCGAGGAGAAACAATCCGATCCCAAGATGCAGGCGTTGCTGATCGAGTTGACCAGGCAGATCACGCAGACCTTTCTACTCTAAGAGGCGCGGAATGAAATTCGAAATTCGAGGCACGAAACATGTCATTGCGAGGAGCGCAGCGACGAAGCAATCTCAATCTTTGGCATGGGAGATTGCTTCGCTACGCTCGCAATGACATGATCCAAAATTCGAGATGGGGCAGGGCCGCGCACGGCGTTTTGGTCATTTGGATTTTGGATTTGTTTCGGATTTCGAGATTGGGATTTCGAGTTTGGGTCACTGAGTGAGCATCGTGCAACGAGGTTTCACAGGTGAGGAGTACTTGGATGCGGCGGTGATGCGAAGGTCGCTGCGTCCGGCTCTCGTCCTGTCCGCCCGCAGCATCACCGAGCACACGACCTTTGTCCGGCACCTTCTCGTCGGATTGGCGGATGAATCCATTCCCGCGGCCCTGATCTGCCCGCCGGGGCATAACACCGATTCCGTGACCCCGGCGCCGGCGGCCGTGTTCACGCATCCGCCCGTGGCCCTTCCTTGGATGGAGCACTTGGGTATCGAGTGGCTGGCCGGGCAGTTGGAGAAGTTCAAGCCGACCGTTCTGCACTGCCTGTGCGAAAGCAGGGCGGGATTGACCCGTCAGTTGTCGCGTCTCCTGGACTTGCCTTACGTGCTGATGATCAATTCCCTGGCCAAGAGAATGCACAAGCTTCCGGTCTCGGCCCATCGCTGCGCCAAAATCATCGTGCCGTCTGAGACGATTCGCACGAGTGTGACCAAATCGTTGCCTCGATTCGCCGACCGGATCGCGCAGATCAACATCGGCGCGTTTGTGGAAACCGATACGATCTGCTTCACGGAGCCATCGCGGCTGCCCAGCATCGTCATCGCTCATCCTCTACGCCGCTTCTCGGACTTCGAGCACTTCTTCCAAGCGATCAAATCGCTTCGGACGAACGGCCGCGAGTTCATGGTCGCGATCATGGGCACGGGACCGGCGGAGCATCAGATCCGCCTGCTCCTGGTCTCCCTGGGCTTGTCGGACATCGTGACGATCGTGCCGGTTCTGGACCCCTGGCGGTCCGTGGTGGTGGCGGGCGACATCTTCGTTCAGCCGCAGCCGGTGCGGACGTTCAGCGTGTTCCTGCTGGAGGCAATGGCGGTCGGCACGGCGGTGGCGGCGTGCTGGGGCGGCGTGGATGATCTGATTGTCCCCAACGAGACCGCCGTTGTTTTCGAGCCCGACAGCGAGCCGAGCATCCGCCAGGCCCTGAAGCAATTGCTCGACGAGCACGATTTCGCACGCCGGCTGGCCACGACGGCACAGAAGCACATCCGGGCCCATTACTCGGTCAGTGCGATGGTCTTCGCCACGTTGAAGACCTATGTGGAAGCGCAGCAGCAGCATAACCGCTGACCCACACCGGGCAACGATCGAGCGTAAGTCCTGTAACTGAATGATGTTATACGCATCATGCCAAGTCTCTTGCGGTGCATCATAAGCGTTCGCGTGGCAGCCTCAAGGCTGAAAGCCTTGGGGATGGTTGAGCTATTGACACATGCGGCCATCCCCAAGCTTCGCTTGAGGCTGCCACCCGGGACCTGCGAGATGCGGACTGCGGTGATCCGGGCGGATTTTCTTGAATCATTTCGATCCGGGGAACGCCATAATATGGGCGTAACGGATGATAGTGTGCTATCAAGTGAGAAGAGGTTATGGCGGAAACCGAAACCATCTTGCTAAAGCGGTTCACGGGCAACGGCGATGCCCAAGCATTTGCCGAGATCATTCGCAGGCACGCCGGGCTGGTCTATGGTGCGGCGTTGCGAATCCTGGCGGATGTCGATCGGGCATCGGATGTTGCCCAGGAGACCTTCATGCAGTTGACGAAGGACGCGGGCAACGTGACGGGCTCTCTGCCCGGCTGGCTGCACCGGGTGGCCACGCACAAGGCCATCGATCAGAGGCGCCGCGACGCCTCGCGTAGACACCGGGAAAAGGAATACGCCGCGAGGCCACCCGATGAGACGGGAGAATGGAAGAAGATCTCGCCTTATGTGGACGTGGGGCTTCGCGAGCTCGATCCCGAGCTGCGGGACGTCTTGATCCTGCACTTCCTGGAGGGCCGGACGACCCGGGAGATCGCCGCGCTTCAGAACACCTCCCAGGCCACGGTCTCCCGGCGGATCGGATCGGGGGTCGAGCAGCTTCGGGCCAAGCTTCGCAGGCGGGGCGTCATTGTTGCCGTCGGTGCATTGAGCGCGCTGCTGGGCGACAACGCGGTCCAGGCGGCGCCGATGGCGGTGCTGACGGAGCTGGGCAAAATGGCCATTGTCGGCGGGACGGCCGCAGGGGCGGCGGGCGTGGGTGCCGGCTCCGGGCTCCACACCGTCGCCGCAAGCGTTCTGACAGTTGTCAAGGCGAATGCTGTGGCGGTCGCCGCCGTTGCGGTGATCGGAGTTGGCTCGGTCGTGACCTACCATGAAATGACAAAACCCTCCTTCTCCGAGCCGGCCGCATCCGCCCCCGCACAACCCATAGCAGCAAATCCGGTCTATGATCCGGGTGGCTCACCCCTGGTTTCTCAGAAGAGCCCCGAATTGCCCGACAACCTGCCGCAAGCGGAGACACAATGGGATCAGCCGACGGCTGCAAGCCCGAATCCGGCAGGCACGCCGGGCAGTGAAGCAGCCGTCCCCCAAGAATCGGCCACGGCCTCGACAACCGATGGCGGAACGGAATTCACGCCTGTAGGGGGTTACGGCGGGATGATGGGCGGCTTTGGCGGCATGGGTGGCTACGCGGAATCGCAGAACGACACGCACGAGCAGCAGACCGGGCAGACGGGCGGCTTCTATTACTACAGCGGGGTGAGCGATCGAGGCGACCCGGGCCAGTCCGAAGATCCCAACCTCCGCGAGCCTAATAACCCCGGCAAGCCATAGCGATTGGCCGTTATGCCGGTCATGAGAATGAAGGGAGATCTCAGACGAATCGACAAATCCGAGTGATGATGGTCGCGCTGGCGATCGTATCGCAGGCCAAGGTTTCGGCACGGGCGCAGCGTCTGCCTGACGAGCTGGTCGAGGTTCATGATGCACAGTATGCACGCCTGGATGACCTCGCTGCCGGCAGTCAGGAGTCACAAGAGCGCCAACGTCAGGCCGTGCAGCAACTTGGGCTGCCTCTGGAGGTTCGCACGCGGTAAGACGGGAATCGTGCTTCGTTTGATCCCGGCGGGGACGTACCGCCTGCTGACGGAGGCCGAGTGGGAGTACGCGTGTCGAGCCGGGACGCAGACGGCCTTATACAGCGGGGCCATGGATATGCGGGGAGCGAGTGATGCCAATGCGTTGGACCCGATCGCGTGGTATAGGGGCAACAGCATGGTTGACTACGATAGTGGGTATGATTTGAAGGAATGGCCCGAGGCGCGGGACGGCCATTGGAAGGCAGGGACGCATCCGGCTGGTGGCAAGCGTGCGAATGGTTTCGGTCTTTGCGACATGATTGGCAACGTGCTGGAGTGGTGCCGGGATTGGCATGCACCCTATCTCGGCGGTCCTGTCACAGACGCGCCTGGCCCCGCTTCGGGCAACCTCCGCGTCCTCCGGGGTGGCGGCTGGGTCAACTTCGCCAGGTACTGCCGGTCGGCGGCTCGCCTGAGGGTCCCGCCCGCTGAGCGCAACTTCGATTTCGGCCTCCGCCTCGCGAGGACAGTATCGTTCTCCCCTCAATAGGATAGGGTCGGACAACGATTCGTTTTCTCCTCGCTGTCGGACGCCCTTCACTTCTTGATCAGGGAGCCAAGCTCGGCATGCGTGCCGATGAACTGCTGCCCGAAGATGAGGGTGGCTCGGTATCTCACGGGTCGGTGCGCCGGCCTGTGGGTGGCGTGCGGACTGCCTCCTGGCCGAGGTGGTTCAGCCATCCCGGCGTGCCGTCACTCGGGTTGGCGTACGCGAACGCCCTGCGGTTCTACGACGGCCACACATCCGGACAATATCGAGAGGTCCGTGGAACGGATGAATCGCTCAACAAAACGATTGACGGAGAGCGGACCAAGAGACACGGGTCTAAATAGCACGATCCCTGGGTGTGACCCCGGAGGATATTGGCGGAGGTCTGCGAACGCGACATCTAACGTCAGGAGGATACGGCCTTCGCGGGCCGCACACGCCGCCACCTCGACATCCGGGCGAGACAACAGGTTTTCATCTGCCACGGTCAGCACATCGTGGCCCAGGCCGATCAAGATCGGCTTGAGATGGTGGGAGAGGTTCTCATCGAGCTTGAGCTTCATGTTTTGACCGGCGTCTTCCACAGACCCTCGTGAGCCAGTTCGGCGGCATAGGCCAGGGCGGCGAAGATGTCTTCCCTGGCCAGTTGCGGATAGTGGTCGATGACGTCTTCGACAGTCAAACCCTCTGCCAGTCCGTCCAGAATGACCGCGATCTCGATTCGCGTGTTGCGGATGCAGGGCCGTCCGCCACAGACCGCGACATCTGCGGTGACCCGGCTTTTGCGGGCTGATCTCTTCATCGTCGTGGTTCTCCTTTGGTTCCATCCTATCGCAGAGGTGCCTTGACTGCAAGTGGTAGCAGAGCTATCGCCCAGGCTTTCGGCTCATTCGGCTTCGCTCAGAGCAGGCTCTTGACGATGCTACCCAGAAGGCTGTGCCATGACGGAAGAGTTCAATCGCAGCTTGTATCGGAGGCCGGGCATGGATCCGTCATCTGTTGTCTGTTCTCTGTCCTCAGATTTCGGTCAACTCAGCAGGCCGTAGTCCTTCAGCGTCTTGCGGAGGGAATCCTTTTTGCTGTCTTCGAGCGGGGTCATCGGGAGACGCAATTCTTCGGAGCACATCTCCAGCATGGCCATTGCGGCTTTGATCGGGATGGGGTTGGTCGCCAGGGTCAGCATGTTCTTGCTCAGGGCGAAGAGCTTGCGGTGCCATTGGCGGGCGGAGACGAGGTCGCCTTCGAGGATCAGGTCGGTCATGGCCTTGACGTCGGCCGGGACGATGTTCGCCACCACGCTGATGACGCCCTTGGCGCCAACGGAGGCGAGGGGCAGAGTCAGCGAATCGTCGCCGGAGATGATGGTGATATCGCAGCGCATGGCAATCTCGCTGGCCTGGTCGAGACTGCCGGTGGCCTCTTTGATCGCGACGATGTTGTCGATCTCGGCCAGCCGGGCGATGGTCTCGGGCGTCAGGCCCGCCCCGCAGCGGCCGGGGATGTTGTACAGCACCATCGGCAGATCGACCTCGTCGGCAATCGCCTTGAAGTGCTGGTAGAAGCCTTCCTGCGTGGGTTTGTTGTAGTAGGGGCACACCTGCAACGTGGCGTCGGCGCCGACCTTCTTGGCGAAGGCCGTCAGCTCGATGGCCTCGGCGGTGCTGTTCGAGCCGGCCCCCGCGATCACCCGCGTCGCGCCGCCGACCCGCTTGACGACGTGCTCGATGACCTGCTTATGCTCCTCGTGGCTGAGCGTCGGGCATTCGCCCGTCGTCCCCACGGGAACGATGGCGTCGATGCCGTTGTCCAATTGAAACTCGATCAGCTCGTCGAGCGTCTCGAAGTTGACCTCACCGCCGTCGAACGGCGTGACCAGTGCCACCATGGCCCCTGTGAACATCGGATGTCTCCTCATTTACTATTTACAATTTATGATTTACGATTTGGTTTGCTGCGTCGGACGTGATTTCATGAAGGAACGGCATCCACTCGGAGGCGTGCCTTCAAATCGTAAATAGTAAATCGTAAATCATCAATCCTGACGCTTCGCGTACTTGTCGATCAGCTCGATCATCAGCCGGGTCGCCTCGCGCATGCCGACCAGCACGGCGCGCGACACGATGCTGTGGCCGATATTGAACTCGGATAGCCCCTCGATTCGGGCAACGGCGGCGATATTGCGATACGTCAACCCGTGCCCGGCGTGGACGATCAACCCGCTCCGGGCTGCAAAATCCCGGCCCGCCTCCAGCTCGGCGATCCGCTTGCCGGCGGCTCTCTCGGTCATGGCGTTGGCGTACCCGCCGGTATGCAGCTCGACCGCGTCGCAGCCTGTCTCGACCGAAGCGGCGATCTGCTCGGGCTCGGGCGTGATGAACGCACTGACCACGATGCCCTTGCCGTGCATCCGCTTGACGACTTCCAGCAGTCGGCGCTTGTACTTGACGCAGTCGAGCCCGCCTTCGGTCGTCAGCTCCTCGCGCTTCTCCGGCACGAGCGTCACCTGGTCGGGCACGATCTGCTCCGCGATCTTGACGATCGGCTCGGCCATGGACATCTCAAGATTCAGCTTGCAGGCGACACTTTCCTTGAGCACCCGCACGTCCCGGTCGTTGATGTGCCGGCGATCCTGGCGCAGGTGCACGGTGATGCCGTTGGCCCCGGCCAATTCGCATTCGGCCGCCGCCCATACCGGGTCCGGCTCATCCGTGCGCCTTGCTTGGCGGATGGTCGCTACGTGATCTATATTGACATTGAGAACTGCCATCTTTGCAATTTACCATTTACGATTTACTATTTAAGATTTGGAGGCGATAGTAAATAGCAAATCGTCAATCGTCAATGGTAAATCTATGATGCAACGGATCACGATCACGGCGGGGAAGGCCCGGTTCGAGGCTCAGTTGAACGACACGGCGACGGCACAGGCCATCATGAAGGCTCTTCCTATCGACGCCCGGGCGAGTCGCTGGGGGGGCGAAATCTACTTTTCTATCCCCGTGGATGCGGGTCTCGAAAGCGGCGCTCGCGAGGTGGTCGAGGCCGGGGAGATCGGCTTTTGGCCGCCGGGCAGCGCGTTTTGCATCTTCTTCGGTCGCACGCCGGCTTCCGAGAGCGATGAGATTCGTGCTGCGTCGGCGGTGAATATCGTCGGCCGGATCGAAGGCGATCTGGACGAGCTTTGGAACGTCCCGGACGGTGCCAAGGTCTCTATCCATGAGCTCTCAGAATCCGCCTAAGGCGCCGCCGTACACCTGGGTACCGATTCTCAACACCATGTAGGCCACGATGCCCATGATCGCAAAGTAGATCACCCTCGGCAGCCACTGAGCGAACAAGGCGAAATAGCGATCCGCCCGGTCCTGGGCCGCCGCGGCAATCCTGTCGACGGTCTTGTCGAGCTCGCCCGCCTCTTCCCCAATTTGCCACAGATGAAGGTACTCGGCCGGCAGCCGCTTGGAAAGCCCCTCCCAGATTGTGCCTCCTTGGCGGACGCTGGCGGCCCCCCCGGCGAATAACTGCGCCACCACGGCGTTGCCCGTTGCGCGGGTGGCGCGCTCCGTGCATTCCGAGATGGGCACACCCGCCTTGTACAGCATGCCAAACGCCTTGGCATAGCGGTAAACGGACAAATGGTAGACGGCCGCTCCGAGACCGGGGATTTTCAGAATGAGCGAGTCGATCAGCAGCCGCAGCGCAGGTGCTCTGTCTCTGAAGAGCATGGACCCAATGACGATGGACATGGGCACATAAAGCACAAGAAGGACTTGCAGGACCTGCCTCAGGTAGGCGCCCACGTTAGCCTGACCGCTGACAAAGGACGAGACCAAGTCCGGCAGGGGATAGATCACGGCCGCCGCATGGAGGATGAAGAACGGGTACAGCAGGCCCATTTGGATCTGCCGGGTGATCCGCTCGACGAATTCGTGCCAGTGGGACAGCATCTTGAACGAATCGGGCACCGAGCCCGCCGTCTCGGCCGACTCGATGAGCATGCGGTCCAGCTCGGGGAACACGCGGCGGTGCTCGCCCAGGGCTTCGGACAGGTTCGAGCCCTTGGAGACAGACTGTCGTACCTGGGAGAAAATCTGTTTGAAGCGGCCTCGCTGGCCCTGGATCAGGATGTCAAGGGACCGCAGGATCGGCACCCCTGCGTCCAGCAGGGTCGCCATGTCGTAGTAGGCCTGTGCCAAGCGGCGCCTTGATCCCATGAGTATTCGCTCCGCGGGTCCTTGCCGAGAATCCCTATTGCCAGCGTCGAAGAGCAGTCTTAGTATAACTCTGCCTTGCCGCGGATGCAACGGCGAACGGCCATCGGAGTCAGACGTAGACGGAGATGCGGAAAGAAAGGATTTGGGCGGTATGCTGAACTGGCTCAATCGCAGCGATGACTACCGGCTGAGCTGGCCGACGCGGATCACGCTCGTGCGCATCCTGTTGATCATCCCTTTTGTCGACTGCATGCTGAGCATGCACGATCCTCAGCTCACCGAGTCGAGGCAAAATCTGCTGCGGTACGCAGCGCTTGGGTTCTTCTTTCTCATGGCCATCAGCGACGCCGTGGATGGCTACTGGGCCCGCCACCGCAAGCAGGTTACGAAACTGGGCGCCTTCCTCGATCCGCTCGCCGACAAACTGCTGATTACCTCCACGTCGTTGCTGCTCGTCTCACAAAGGGGCCACGTCCAGGGCTTTCTGCTGCCGATGACCGTGGTGGTCCTGATTATCGGCAAGGATGTCCTTATCACCATCGGCTTTCTCGTCATGTACCTGATTACCTCCCACGCGCACATTGTGCCCGTCTTTGCCGGGAAATTGGCCACCGCTCTTCAGCTTACGATGGTGATCGCGGTCCTGATCGCCCCGGACCTGGCCGGGGTGATTCCGGGATACCGCGGGTTCGTGCACGTGCTCTGGTGGTCGGCGGCGGCGGCGGCCGTTGTGGCGGCCCTCGTTTACATCCGCAACGGAAGCCGCTATATTGAAGAATATGAACGGACCCACGGTCATCGCCCGGGCCCACCGGGCGCGTGACGCAGGGATTTGGCTTGGAAGGATGTCGTGATGGGTGGCATCGTCAAGCGCAGCTTGGCGATGGCTCCATCGCATATGGGTGAGACCATCGCCAAGGCCTTCAGCCTTGACGACGCCACCCGATGAGTAGATGCTCGTTGGCCGGGCGTGTATGAGGCGATTTTGACATCATGCAGGACAAGGATACAGTGGAGCAGTTTAGCGGAATCCCGGAGGTGCTTGAGGACCTCCGGCAGGGCAAGATGGCCGTTCTGGTGGATGCGGAAGACCGGGAAAATGAAGGGGACCTGGTCTGCGCCGCCGAGAAGGTCACGCCGGAGATCATCAATTTCATGGCGAAGTTCGGCCGGGGCCTGATCTGCCTGCCGTTGACGGCGGAGAAGTGCGACGCGTTGGGCTTGTACGCGCAGACGCTCGATAATACGGCCCGCTTCGGCACGGCGTTCACCGTCAGCGTCGATGCCGCCGAGGGCGTCAGCACCGGCATCAGTACCGCCGACCGTGCCCACACGATTCAGGTGGCGATTGCCGATGACGCTGCGCCGAAGGACCTGGCGCGTCCGGGCCACGTCTTCCCCCTGCGGGCCCGCACCGGGGGCGTTCTGGTCCGCGCCGGCCAGACCGAAGGCGCGATCGACCTGGCCCGCCTGGCGGGATTGAAGCCGGCGGGCGTCATCTGCGAGATCATGAATGAGGACGGCTCAATGGCCCGAGTTCCCGAGCTTCTGGAATTCTGCAAGCAGCACGGCCTGAGAATCACGTCCATCGCCAAGCTCGTGGAGTACCGCCTCCAACGGGAGAGCCAGGTCAAGCGCTTCGAGAGCATTTGCCTGCCCACCGACTATGGTGAGTTCAAGCTGATCGGCTACGAAAGCGTCACGTCGGTGGAGCCGCACCTGGCCCTGTGCAAGGGGGGGGTGGGCGACCTTGACGCCAAGGGGCAGCCCATCGAGCACCCGGACCCGGTCCTGGTGCGGGTCCATTCCGAGTGCATGACGGGCGACCTGTTCCGTTCGCAGCGATGCGAATGTGGCTACCAGCTCATTACGGCCATGAGAATGATCGAGCGGGTGGGCAAGGGCGCCCTGATCTACCTCCGCCAGGAGGGGCGAGGCATCGGCCTATCCAATAAGCTCCGGGCGTATAAGCTCCAGGAGCAGGGCCTCGACACCGTGGACGCCAATCTCAAGCTGGGCTTGGCCGCCGACCGCCGCGACTATGGCATCGGGGCGCAGATCTGCCGGGACCTGGGCTTGCGGGCCGTCAGGATCCTGACGAATAATCCCAAGAAGGTCAGCCGTCTTGAGGTCTATGGCATCAAGGTGGTCGAGCAAATTCCCCTGCGGGCCAAGCCCGGCAAGTACAACGTCGACTACCTGCGGACCAAGAAACGCCGGCTCGGACACATGCTTGATGAGGACCTGTAGATGAATCTGCTATTTACTATTTGCTATTTACTATTTTGTTTTCTGCTGTTGGCGGGGTGCAGCCAGCCGCAGGTGGCCAAGCGGCCGCCCGTTGTCGAGCAGGCCGGCGCCACGGAGAAGAGCGCAGTCCAGCCTGCGGAAGACACGGCCAAGACGGCTGCAGTGCCCGTGGGGGCTACGTTTGCCCCCGTCAAGATCGGTATTCTCCCATTGACGGAGCTCTTGGGGCCCTCTGGGGCCAGTCAAGGCGCCCGATTGCACGCCTTTGTGACGATGCTGGACGCGTTCGGGTCCCAGGTGAAGGCCCCGGGAGTGTTGCGTTTCGAGTTGTACGAGTACACTCCGCGGTCCGCCCAGCCGAAGGGACAGAGACTGGCCATCTGGCCGGACATCGATCTGACCGGCCCCGTCGAGAACAACAAGTATTGGCAGGACTATCTGCGGGCATATGAATTCGAGCTGGATACCCAAGTGAGCCGCGACAAGACGTACATCCTCGAAGCCACCTGCTTGTCCCACGATGGTAAACGCCTCTCCGCCGAGTACGTCCTCAAAAACAGCCCCTAAAGGCCCAATCGGGCGGATTTCCCTTGAGGTTGGTTGTCTCACCTGGTAACATGGGTAAGGTGCAGTTGTCGGGAAAAATCGAAAGGGAAACCTCGAAAACACCGATCATGACCACAAGGTGGTCGCCATTCGGCAACAACAACGAATCATCCATTGCGAATCGGAAGGAGGATAGCGACCTTCAAGAAGGTGGCATTTCTTTGCCTCGTATTGGGATTCTGCCTGGGCTGGCATGCTCTGCATCGATGATATCGGCTTCGGCTGTCCGACCGGGCAGTAGTTCAGGCTCGTAGTGTGCCCGTGAGGGCGTCGAGAGAAACGCCTCGCGATGAATGACGTGTCACGAGGTGACGCGTTGACCGTGGCTATGGCCGATCGTTACAACGACAAATGGGGCCCGGCATTTGACTGGGCCGGCGTCTGGTGTGCCGTCAAGGCACCTTAACCGCAGTTGGGGTCTTCTTCAAAGGAGGAACGCCATGTGGAAACGACTGATTTGCGGAATGTCTCTTGTGTTGGCGATGGGGTTGGCCGTCGGCACGGCCCGGGCCGGTGTCAGCTTTGCAGATCCGGCCGGCGGCTGGACGTACATCTATACCGGCGACAAGTGTCTGACGCCATTCGCCGCGTGCCTGGACGGGACTTGGAACCATAACGACGCCGCGGCGGGCGGTTCCGATGCCTGGGATGGCTCGGCGCCCGGCCAGATGGGGGCCGCAGGGGCCCCGCCCGCCCCAGGTGGCGCTGGGATCTTCAAGGACGGGGATATCAGCTTTCTGCGGATTCAGGATTGCGGAGACCCCAGAAGCGCCCCGGGTGGCGGCTGGGCCGATCCCGGCAACCGAAAACTGACCTTCACGCACGATATCAGCAGCGAAGTGGCCAAGCCAACCACGATTCTTGACGACGGCGTCACCCTGAGCTTCCGCGCCCGGATTCCCACGACGCCTCCTCTGGATCCCTTGTATCCAGCCAATGGCGGACCTCTGCCCTGGGTCACCAGCGGCTACAATATCCATGACGACGGCTATGGCGCGTTCGGCATCAAGCAGGGAGCCTCCGGTCTGGGCATCGTCTGCTTCTCGCTGGCCATGGATACGGATGAGGGCACCATCACTGGCAACGGCCTGACGATGAACAAGAGAAATGGTACGGCCGTCAGCGCCGATGTCGACTCCTATGACGCCGCCGGGACCGAAAACACCCTGACGGGATTCGACCCGACGAAGTGGCACGAGTTCTGGATTCAGATCGTGAAAGACACCTCCGGCGGTGGCACGCACAAAGTTACCATCTGGATGGACGGGGACGTGGCGACGCCAAAGACGTTCCACGTCACGGCGGGAACGAAGAGCGAGGGCAGTTGGAGCGGCTATCTCGCCATGAGTCTGGGCCGGACGGCGATCCCCGGCTCCCAGGACGTGGATTTCTTCGCCTACAAGGCGGGTCTTCATGCCCCGGCTTCTGCCAGGGACCCGGCACTGGCCTGGGATCCCAGTCCTGGGGACAAGAAGACGGACGTGCTGGTCGACACGATTCTGAGCTGGAAGCCAAGCGATTCCGCGACCAAGCACGATGTGTATTTGGGTACCGACGCGGATGCGGTCGCCAAAGCCACCGTCGCCAATCCGATGGGCGTGCTGGTCGGCCAGGGCCAGAGCGGGACAACGCATGAGCCTGCGAATCGTCTCCAGTACGGCACAACCTACTACTGGCGGATCGACGAGGTCGGTGCACCGCCCACCTCCACCGTCTCCAAGGGTGGAGTCTGGAGCTTTACCACCGAGCCGTACGCCCTGCCGCTCAAGAACGTGACCGCCACGGCCTCCGGCTCGCAGCCTGGCATGGGACCCGAGAACACGGTCAACGGCTCCGGACTCAATGCCAGCGACCAGCACGGGACTGAGGCGAACACCATGTGGCTCAGCACCATCGCGCAACCGATCTGGATCCAGTTTACGCTCGACAAAGCCTACAAACTGCACGAGATGAAGGTCTGGAACTCCAACCAGATGATCGAGAGCATCGTCGGCTTTGGAGCCAAGAGCGTCAAGGTCGAATACTCTGCCGACGGCAACACCTGGACCGAGGTGCCGGGAGTGCCCGAGTTCGCCAGGGCGACCGGTCTGGCCGATTATACCGCCAACACGACCGTCCGTCTCGGCGGCGCGTTCGCGAAGCACGTCAAGCTGACGATCAACAGCCAGTGGGGCTTGGCAACGCAGTGCGGCCTGAGCGAGGTGCGGTTCTCCTATGTCCCCGTCCAGGCGAGCCAACCCGCGCCGGCGGCAGGGGCCACGGGCGTGGGGCTGGATGCGGTCCTGAGCTGGCGGCCGGGACATGAAGCCGCTTCTCACAAGGTTACCTTGAGCACGGACAAGCAGGCCGTGACCGACGGCACCGCCCCGGTCAGCACGGTCGCCAAACCCCGGTACGAGCCCGCCTCCCTCCAGTACGGAACCACCTATTACTGGAAAGTGAGTGAAGTCAACGAGGCGACGACCCCCAGCGCCTGGGACAGCGACGTTTGGAGCTTCACGACGAAAGAGTACACCACCATCGAGGATTTCGAGAGCTATACCGACGATGAAGGCAGCCGCATCTACCAGACCTGGATCGATGGGATGGGGCCCGACGCGAAGACCCCTGGCAACGGCTCCGGGGCTGTTGTGGGCAACGACCCGGCCCCGTTCGCCGAGCGAACGATCGTGCACGGTGGCGCGCAGTCGATGCCGCTGGAGTACAACAACGTCAAGACGCCGTACTACAGCGAGACCGACCGGACCTGGACAGCGGCCCAGAATTGGACCCTCAATGGGGCCGACACGCTGGCGCTCTACTTCCGGGGCAGGGCGGTCTCGTTCCTCGAGAAATCGGCGGGCAACATCGTCATGGGTGGCGGCGGCACCGACATCTGGAACACGGCGGACCAATTCCGGTTCGCCGGCAAGCGCCTGACCGGCAACGGCACGATCGTCGCCAAGGTCGAGAGCCTCGTGAACACTGACCCCTGGGCCAAGGCC
>Ga0315286_10003341_pt1 | contig 15159 bp, 22 predicted proteins | sample YL17G10_0_MG_FD_205038 | JGI IMG/M metagenome (GOLD analysis project Ga0315286, IMG submission 205038) | Sediment microbial communities from Yellowstone Lake, YNP, Wyoming, USA - YL17G10_0 | ecosystem: Environmental > Aquatic > Freshwater > Lake > Sediment | place: USA: Wyoming | collected...
AGAAGCGTGGGATGTCCCTCAATGAGCTCAACGCGCTACTCACGGGCCAGCAGGTCAGTATGCCTCAGGGGATGGGCCAGCAACCGAACACGACTGCGGGCGCGGCAGCGGCTACTCCGTTCATGGCAGCGGCGCAGGGGCAGGGCCAGCAGAATCTGCAAGGTGGTACGAACTGGGGTTCGGCCCTTGGCGGCATCGCACAAGTCGCAGGCGCGGCAGCCCCGTTCTTTTCGGACCGCCGCCTGAAGAAGAACATCGTGCCGCTGGGAGATGGCTGGTACGAGTTCGAATACATCTGGGGCGGCGGGCGGCGCGTGGGCGTGATGGCGCAAGAGCTCATACAGACCCGGCCCGACCTTGTTTCGCGCCATGCCAGCGGCTACCTGATGGTGAATTATGCAGGCCTCTGAGAAAAAGAAGCAGACCGGCCTCGCCGAAGCGGTGCGAAAGTACGACGCCTTTAAGCTTGATCCGGGCATGGTAAAAGACCCGGCCAAGCTGCGTGAAAAGAAATTGCCCCCAACCATCAAAGCTGGAGAAGACAATGGAACAAGTATTGACGCCTGAGCAGATGAAACAACTGGCCGAATATGTGCGGATGCACAATCCGGCGAAGCCCTACGGCGCAGATGTAGGGGGCATGGAAGATATGTCCACCATGCAGCAGCAGATGGGAGCGGGTCTACAAGGTGCCGCTCCTCCGTCGGCTGCTCGCAACGATCTGGGCAGCAATATCGGGCGAGCCGCTATGGGGATGGGTAGCGCCCTGCGAAACTACCAAGCAGGAACGGCGGCGGCAGAGGCCAGCGCAGCAAGAAAGGTAATGGCTGCGGATGAAAAGGCCCGGCTTGCGAAACGTGCCGCGCTGGGCGGCGTCGAAGAGCTGGGCGGCGAAAACTACTAGGGGCAGACCATGGATGACGCACTTCTTCGGGCTTTGCAGGCGCAGCGACGCGGGGTTTCTCCCGAAATGTCGCAAGTTCCCGTTATGGGGCGCTCCGTTGACCCCAACGCAGGGATGTCTGCCGGTATTGCCGACGCCTTCAACCGTGTTCGGGATACCGCTGGCAAGGCGATAGAGTATGCCCCCATTGCGGGTATCGCTAAGGCGATTCAGAAGCAAGCGTTGGAAGACCAGATGGCCGGGTCGGAAATTTCCATGCTCGGCGGCAAGCATCTGTCCGGCTACGGGCGGCAATTGACAGAGGCTGCACTTGAGCGCGGAAAACCCTTCCGGCCCAACGCGGCAGATACGGCCTATGTCAATCCCGAGACAGGGGACATCATCGAGAATCCGCACTCAACTCAACAGCGTGCGCTCAAGGTGGCAGAGTTCGATCTTCAGCGTAGGTTGGAGGAAGAGAAGGCTCGGTTGGGTCGTGATCTCACGGAGCGGGAAAAGGAAGCAACGCGTCAGATGATGGAGCGTCTTGCAGGTGCAAAGAACACTACCAATATTACGATCGCTCAAGGGCACGACGAAGCTTCCAAAGCGCGGGCTGCGGGAGCTGGAAAGGGTGTAGGACTGCCTCCGAAGATCGCTGAGGAAATCGGCAAGGTGCAGGCCGAACATAGTAATGTAGAAAGAGCCATCACGCAAGCTGAAGCGAATCCGGGTGCCTTTAGTTTGAAAAAGGGGTTGCCCGGTGCGGTGGCTGGTCAGCTCGGGGAAACCTACACATTCCACAACCTGACCGACGTCCAGAAGAAAGCGCGGGCAGCCGTGTTCAATGACGTGTCTTCCGTGATCAAGTCGCGGGCTGGTACGGCAGTATCCCAAGGGGAACGTGAAATCCTCAACAGGTTCCTGCCCACGCCCTACGATGAAGTTCCCACGATTGTGGCAAAGTTTCGCGACTATCAGGCTCACCTGAAGATGTTGGAGGCCGGTCATCGCGAGGCGGGACGCCTCACAGGGAAAACTGCTCCTACCGCGCCTGCTGTTGAGGATCACTCCGCAGGCGTTGCGGCGGAAATCGCTCGTCGAAATGCACAACGCAAGGACATGACTCATGGCCGTTGACTATAGTAAGCTGTCGGATTCCGACCTCGCTGCTCTGTCAAAAAAGAACTACGGAGCAATGTCGGACGCTGGGCTGGCCGCCCTTGCGGGTGCCGGGCCTATTGAACGCAGGGCGACCCCCAGGACTGGTCCGGACAGCGCAACGGGGGCTACCCTGCCCACCCCTACAGGCAACCCGGCGGACGTGTCTGGTGCCCGCCTAGCGGCTGAGCGGGAACGATTCAAAAGGGTCGCTAACGACACTCCGTGGCTCGAGAGGAACCTTGCCGCTGCGGGCGGAGCTGTCGTCGGAATGAAACACGGCTTGCAAAGTCTGGGCCACGACATCGCTCCCAGTGTGATGGATGCCCCTGCTCCCGAAGACGTGGAAATGCAAAAGGCTCTGGCGAAGGAAGCACCCGTGGGCGATATCGCGGGACAGCTTTCCACGCTGGCTATTCCCGGCCCCGGCGCACTGACTGGAGCCACCAAACTTTTGTCACGATTCGGCCCCACCGCTGCGAAGTTTGGGGCGATGCCCCTCGCAGCAGGAGTTCAAGGGGGTACTCTCACAGCACCCTCGGAAGATGAGTCGCGACTGGGTAACGTGGGAACCGCTGCTGCATTCGGGTCTGCGCTTCAGCAAGGTGGGCGGGCGCTGGGCAGAACTCTTACAGGGCTGGTGAAGCCCAACCTTACGGAGGATGCAAAGCGTATCATTCGGGAAGGCACCCGTGGCTTGGGAACAGGAGAGTCCCAGGTTGTGCCGACCATTGCGGGATCCACCGAAGGTGGGATGGGTACAATCGTAGGGGGTGCCCAGAAAATTGGTGATTTGCTATTCGGGAAATCTAAGAGATTTAGTGGGGAGGTGATCGATCAAGCGGTACGGGAGTCTGTACCATATCCGTCACAGATGGTCTCCAAACCCGGTAAGCAGACTGGCTGGGTCGCGGAAGGGCAGGAGCAGTTCAATAAAGCGTACGAATCGCTGCTGGGGAGTAAGAAGGTTCCCCTTACCGATGCTCATAAAGACGCACTTATCGCAGATGCGCAGAATTACCTCGCGGGAACGCACACTACCGGGCCGATTGCAGCCCCTGAAAGCATCGGCAAGGTCTCGGCTGTACTTGAAAAGGCGTGGAACAAGGCCAATGACGCGGCGACGTCCCAAAAGATGAGCTCTGCGCAGCTCTATCAGGAGTACCGCAACCAAATCGCGGCGGCTGCCCGGGATATGGGGAATAATCCAGACTCCAAAGTGATGAGCGAAGCTCTCAGCGGGGCGCAGAAGCGGTTAGATTCCTTTGCCGAGAAGTACCTTGGCCCAGATACTATGCAGAATCTGGCTATTCTGCACCAGCGCAATGTGGGATTTCATGTCATCGGGGAAACTCTTCGGGGGCTTAAGACAAGTCTTCCCATGTCTGTGGAAGCACTCGCTAAGGTAGCACATAAGGAAGCCCCCGGTGGATTGTCTCGCTCTGCCTCTGGGAAGTTTGAGCATCTCACAGTTCCTGCCCAGACGATCGTTAACAGGGAGGCCGAACTAGGGGCATTTCCCAAGAGAGCAGCGTATCTTGCGGCAGGGTCGCTGGCAATGGGGGCGCTTCCAGCCATAGCGGGCGCAGGACTTCTCGGAGTCCCCGCTATTCTAGTGGCGCTGGGTCTCGGTGCGGCAGCCAAGACAAAAGCGGGCGCGGCGCATATGATGGGTCTGTACTCGCATCAGGACAAGCTGGCAGAACTAATCCGCAAGTACGGATCAGGTAAAGTGCAAGACGCTGGGGCGAGATTCGCAGCCAGTCCGGAACATAACTACGGGGATTAATCATGCCACGCGACTCCAGCGGTAACTTCACTCTGACAGCCGGAAATCCGGTTGCAGCCGACACCACCATCGAGTCCGCATGGGCGAACAGCACGTTACCTGATATCGCTACGGCTCTGTCCGACAGTCTGTCGCGTAGCGGGCTGGGCGGTATGCTTGTCCCGTTCAAAAACGATGCGGGTACGCTCGCCAATCCAGGGATAACGTGGGCTGCTGAACCCACGGCGGGCTTCTACCGTAAGAACCCCAACAATTTCTGGTACTCCATCGCAGGGCAGGATATTTTTGGAATCACCTCGCAAGGTATCCAGATGGGGGCGAATAAGTACGTTATAGGAGCAGGAAGTATTCCCTACATACCTGTCTGGAGCTCCAATGGTACGGTACAACCGTCCTACGGGGACGCGATTAAAGCGGGGCGCTATTCACTCACGCAGGACTTGTGCTTCTTCGAGTTCTATATGCTCCTGGGTGCGACTACTATTGTGGGGAACGGTGCCGAGTGGTTTTTCCGTGCTCCTGTCCTGAACCTCTCCACCCCTGGAACTGGGGCTGCGATGTGTATCGATGCTCCACCCTCTCTCAACCCTGTCTATTGGTCATCTACTTCGATTATCCGGGTGAATGAGCAGGAGCTAGTTGTTGTTCCCACGGGCGGTGCAGTAGCAAACTCAATAGTCCCCTTTCCGTGGCAGCCTGGCGATTTGCTGACATTTTCAATGCTCTACACATACAGATGAGAATTATACTCCTCGTACTGCTGCTGGCCGGGTGTTCTTCCATCACCATCATTGACCTACAAAGGAAAACAGATGCCAAGCTCGACATCGAAACAAGCAAGGACGATGGCAGCGGCAGCCCACAACCCGACGTTCGCAAAGAAGGTCGGGATACCAACCAAAGTCGCGAAAGAGTTCAACCACGCCGATAGTCTTGCCAAAGGACTGCGGAAGTCTACCGGCGGCACGACTATGGGAACAGCTATCGGCGGGGGTTCTGCGGGCGGTGGAGCGGGATAAGTCTGGCGAGCAGCGTGTTATTTGCTGCGATGTTTGCAGCCACCTGAGGCGCGTGATGCCGAATTGTTCTTGCAACAATGTCAGAAAAGGTGAACACACTCCGCGACTGTCGCCTGTACCAGCGCCCCTGACTAAGATGCCATTTGCCGGGCCGCTTCTCGTGCCACCGGGCCTGTGAGGTAAACCACTCCCAGCGGGCTTCTTTCTCTGCGAGAGTCATACGCATATCCACAGTGCTACGGCGATGGCGAAAATAATCCACGCGGCTGTTTCCTCGCCCCGGTGCGTAGGCTCGGGGTAGAAGTCCTTGCAGCTACGCTCGAAGCGCACCTGCTCATTGCTGTACGGGTCGCGGTTCATTTCTCCTCCACCAGTTTGCGCAGGGCAGTTATTGATTCAACGCTTCCACCAACAACGTGCGGTATTAGTCCTGAGCGTGTATCTGTAGGGCCGAATTGGTAATAGGCTCTTGGTGTCTCGGCCGCAAGCTGCGCCCTTATTTGAGACATGGTCATCGCTTGTTGGCGTAGTTGTTCAGCCCACGGTTTGTTGCGCCAAGCATCAATCTCGCGGTACGCGGCTTCCTTCACCTTGCGCTCGGCGGAGAGGGCCTCTTGTAATTCACCTATTGCTTTGCCGTGATTATTAAGTGCAAGATTCAGCGTATTCGCTCTTTGTTGCGCGGCCCTAAGCTGCGCCTCCAGTGTTCTGATGGCGGAGGCAAGATCAATTACCAAATCACGCACAGCATCCTGAGGAAACATAGATTCAGGATTGAATAGCCCGCCAAGCAAAAGATATTCCTTCTCCAGCGCCAGCAGTTCAGCGTAGTTGCTCATTTCTTCCCCCTATTCAAGTGCATCGGACTACCCCAATTTGGATCGGCTTTCCTGAGCAACTCGGCCAAACGAAATACTTCCGCCTCACATCTGACTAACGCTTTATCGTGTGATTTGCGCTCTGTCTCAATCTGCGCGTTGGCCTTGTCCAAATCCTCGCGCAATCCAGCCTCAATATTTATTCCAACTTGGGCTAGGCGATCCCGTTCTGCATTGGCGGCTTGGAGTTCGCGTTCGAGTTTTCGGCACGCTTTAATCAATATCCTTACTGTGAGAGATTGATTCCATTCTTCCAGTAAAGCATCCGTCCTCGGCGTAGGCGTGGTCGCAGCGGGAGCAGGCTCCACGGCTACCGGACGAGTATGCCCCGCCGAAGTTCCCCCAGACAACTGCCCCGCTGCGATTTGTTTACGCCGGACCTTGTACCTGCGTCGCAGCGGGTGTTCCCATGGCGTTGTTGTAAGATAGTCTATAGTACGCCGCTCGCCACAACGCCGCTCCTGCTCCGCTACGATCTGTGTGGTCGCAGCGGGAGCAGGCTCCGGGCTTATACCCACCGGCATTTGATCTTGCGCCTGCCCCGCTGCGATCTGGTTTCCCTTCATGACGCAGATTCTTGCCATTGCTGCGCGAAGATAAGTGACTGCAACACCCTCATTTTCATCCTGCGCATCTGCTTCAAACTGCGCCAGTATTTGAAGGCAAGCCTCGATCACATCATCCGTGCTAGGCTGCGGAGAGGCGAAGCGAACAGCCTTTATGCGCTCCTGTTTCCAGTCACATTCGGCGTCTGACTTTCCGCACGACTTAGCGCCGCACCCGTAGCACTTTTCATCACCGTCACAACAGATGCATAGAACGCAGCCGCATGGATAAATTCTAGACACCGGCTCTCCCTTGGCGCACTCCCGCCGGATGCGGCGAGCAAAGTCTATGATGATTCCTTTTGCTAATGGGGCCGATGTAGTAGAGGCCCAAATTTCCAGCGCACGCTTGTCTTGTTCGTTCATATGTACCCCGCCAGCGCCAGCATCGCCACAGCGACACAGAACCCTACCACGATGTAGTCGGCCACCCGCACATGAGCGCGCAGCTTCTCGTTTTCCCGCTTCATACGTTGGAACGTGCTAATCATACAGCCTCCATTCAAAAAGACCCGTTACAGACAACCTACCGTGGTACCCAGCCCACCCCACTTGCGCGTTAGCCTGTCCCAATGCGCCCAGACAAAGGGTAGTATGCGCTCGCATGGCTAAGTGCCTGTTTATTAAAGGTCTATTGGGGATCTAAACCCCAAAAATACCGGGTGCCGGGGTTTGTCCTTTACCCCGTATGCGAAATACTTGTACTTCACAAGGTTGCCGATGGGAGGGGCCACCCATAGCTCGCGGCGGTCAGCCTCGGTAAAGCCCGTGCCGATTTCGAACTCTACCCCGGTATGAATGTCGCGCACTTGCAGCGCACCCATCATTCCACTGTGCCGCTTGTTCGCCTTATGCGAGCTCCGTTTGGTTAGTCCTATCTCGCTGGTAGTGGCCTCGTTGTCGTTGTGCATAAGCTCAACTACGTTCAGCACAACGGCCTCGCTATCGCTAAACATCTTCACCTTGATCATACCCTGTTCCGCCGGGGTGGAACGCCCCTGCTTGTATAGCCCTTCCGGGTCACGCAGGATAAGTCCCTCGTGCCCCTGCGCCACCATCGCTTCGTGCATGGAGAGCACCTGCTCAGGTGTGTTCACGCTATGGTGATTCAAAACCCTCACGGCGGTAGAACTGTGCGCCCCTGTTATTCGCATGGCAGCGCGGGCGAGGCGTAGGTGGAATGGCTCTACGGTGCGGCACTGGTCGAAGACGTACCATGTGAGGTCGGGCATGGGGTCGCCCTCGTGTGACATCACCCCGCTTACGGTACGACGATAGACGTGGGTGTTGTGCTCCCCTATGATTAACTCGCCATCAAGGTAGTTCAGCATACTGCTCAGTTCGCCGAAGTACTTCTGTATGGCCCGGTTAGGGATAGGCTTCATGGTACGGCTGAAGAGTGTCCCGTCGCTCATGGTGGCGCGGATACCATCCAGCTTGGCTGAGGCCAGTAGTGGGTAGCGCAGGTCTTCAAGGCGCTTAACTTTCGCGGCCAGCATAGGTCTAAAAGGCATGATAAATCCCCCACACCGGCGCTATGAACAGGGCTAACACCGCAGCCCGCCAGATGACGCCCACGGCCAGCCGGGTAAGATCGTCGAGTAGTGCATTCGCGATACGTAAAATCACCATTGAACCTCCGTTGTTGTTGGGGGAGATCGGCACCTTGTCCCCCGGCAAGTGTTGGAGCTCGTGGTTCCCCTGGTCTTTGAGGAGGGCTACCACATCCAAGCCGACTTTGGATACCGGGGCTTCCTCGCGCGGCCCCCTAACGCATAGCCCATTGTAGCCCAGTCCCATGGGATGGGGTAGGTTCTTTTAGCGGTCTTGGTTCACGTATCCCTGACCGGCTGGCTCGCTACCATCATCCCGCAGCTTCTTGAAGTGGAGTTCACAAGGTTTCTTCGGATCGTTGAGTTCGCAGGTGCAGGCGACTCGCTTGGGCCAAGGCATCGTAGGATTGATATGTGGGTCGGGGCTGCCGTGTACGGGGCAGTTTGGATTCCACTCCCCCAGCCGGGCGCAGATGCAGCCCGTGGTAGTTCGTGGCGTGTTCACGGGCGGGTCGTTCAGCTCGATGTACTTCTCCAGGAAATGCTGGGCCTTCCGCAAATCCTGCACCCCGCCCTTGGCATTCCATCGCATCACGTACTTGATGATTTGCCCTTGGAAGTAGTCCAGCTTGTGCATCGCCACGATGTCCCAATGCTGAATGGGGGCCGTTTGATAATGTTGTCCGCCGATTTGCTTGTCGTTTGCGCTCATCTTGCTCTCCGTATAAGCCACTGTTCCATGGCAATTTTCCAGTCACACACAGGCATCACGGACAAAGTAGTCAGCGCCCTGTCAATGTCGCCATCTTTGTAGAGTTCCCAGGCGTCGCGGGCCGGAGCCACTACCCCTTGGAAGAATAGAGTAAAGAACCTGTCGCCGCCCTTTACTAGCTGTTCACAGTCCACGAGGAATGGCTCCAAGTCTTGCTCCCGGGTGAACAAAGGCAGCGTTATATCTTGTCCCTTGTAGTAGTCGTTCAATACCACGGGGATGTTCAGTAGAGGCCAGTGGCGCTCGTAGATGTGGAAATTGTTGCTGATTTGGTACATCCTACCCTGTGAAAATCCAGCAGCCCGCGCCACCGCTTCGTGCAGGATACTGAAATGCACCACGTTCGCCCCGTATGCGCCCCAGACTGCATCGTTGCTGCGGCAGCACACCGTCATGTCCAGTAGGTGCCCGTGTGCTCGGAAGTAGATGTGAGTGTTGCAGGGGATGTCCTTGCTGCTGCTCCCCAAGTCGTCCAAAGGATCCCACATACCCAACACGGCGCGGCGGGTCGTGGGGTCACGACTTAACATTTCAATGACGTACAGCAGCTGATCTTTCTCGAAGTGGTAGCGCCACCGATATCCGTATGCACCGTTCAGCGTCACCCCATCATCGCTAAACTCTTTCATACGCTTATTGTAGTCAGCAACGAAGGCGATATCTTCCCCACCGTCCAGCATCCACAACGCCTCCATCAGATGGAAGAAGGGATTGGCGTCCCGCCCGGGATGAAACAGTACGCGCTCCCACGGGCGCTCATAGACGCTGGTCAGCGGCTCGGGCAGTACAATGACCGGGCCATTGCGAGACTCTTCCCTTATGCCTGATGTCTTCAGTCGCCACAGCCCATCAATCCAAACTGTGTTGACGTTACGCCCCTGTACGACTTGCATCGATCACCTCCATCTGGTTAGCCGCTGCGAAGTCCCTTGCGTGGGCTTCGCTTGCGAACACTTCAACTTTCCACTCACCATCTGCCCACGAACATAGGGTATTCGTCCTGCCATCCGGCAGAATGTACCGTATGACGAGAATGTTTCGCACCCCCGGTATAAGGTCAGATGTCATACGCAGTCTCCGGACGGTACTTGCTACGGGGCCGCCCTTCTCCTGTTCGCACCCGCATCCATTTGTCGAACTCACACATGACATTCTGCCAGTCCTGTGCGTGAATGCGGGGAAGGTTGATAAGTGGGGTGACCTCTTGCAACATTCTCTCCAGCCCACCCTTCCAAGTTTGTTCTGGCCAAGGGGCGTTCAGCGGGCGGCCAAGGTATCGGTTCAAGCCACGGCGTGACCCCGGCCCCGGCACAGCGAATGTCCACCAGTCGGAGGCATTTTGAAGGAGTGGGGTGTATTTCACGTCGGCGACAACCTGCGCCGCCAAAAAGCCAGCGCCCAGCCCGTCAAGACCCCTCAGGCTTGTCCAAAGCCCGTCCAGCGTGTTTTCAGGGCGCAGGGCATACACGGGTAGCGCCAGCGCCTGCGCTGCTGTCCCGACAACGTATGTGGCCTTGTCCATACGCGCCCCGCAGGTCGTGATGACGTATGCGCCAGTCCACGCCTTGCCCAAACTTTGAGCCTTTTGGATTGTCCGGACAATTTCATCGGTATCCCAGTCTTCAGGGAAGCCAATCTTTTCCAGCGTGGGCGGCCAATTCACCATACGGGCCAGAATCATGGCAGGTATGAAATTCGGGTGTCCCCAGTGTGGGTCACGCCAGTGCTTCTTCAGCCACCGGGTCACCCTGTCGTCCTCCCGCCGCACGTTGCAGAAGCGGTATAGGTTGATGATAGGGTCGGTGCATTCCCCGATCTTGGCAGCCTCCCGCTGCGTCACGAACTCAGCTACTAGATTTTTCACAGGTCTGCTCCCAGTGCGCGCTTCCATTGGACGATGACGTCGTCACGACTCTGTCCACCCCATGCAGTCTTCGTTTGCTTCTTCACTACCTTGACGAAGGCGGGGTGGTGTTCGTAAAGTAAGTTCGCAGCAAGGCTTTGGAGGGCCGGGGTGCGGTACTGGCTACATCCTCCAGCCGTGTTACTTCCATACTGGTTGTGAACCATGTAGTTCACAAGACAGTTGTCGTGCCCCTTACGAAGAAGGGACAGGGTGACATGGAAGTCCTCCATCAGGGGCATGGCGTCAAAGCGAATTTTGTGCCGCCGCAGTACGTCACAGTCGTATGCCAGCACTCGCGTCATGCGGGTGTTATGCGCGAAGCGTTGTATATTGCGATTACCCCCTTCGCGACTTGCCATTCCGACGTGTGCATAGTCGGTGAGAAGTGTGAAGATATGTGCCACCGTTTCCTCAATCTCGGCGGGTGTCGCGTTGTTAAAGCGAGTGGGGTTATCGACTCGCCGGGTAGCAAAGGTGAGGTCGTCATCTAACATTAGCATCTTTTCGGGGACAGTGTTCGCTAACCACTGTCGCGCCTTGGCGACATCGCGGACGACTATCGGGCTGGTGTAAATGGGGTAGTGCTTTTCGTAAGCAGCGCGCTCTTCCCAAGGGACTACGAGCTTTGTGTGCTGCTGGATGGATAGGGGAAGGGTGTCCCATGTGGGTTGCCGATTGGCACGACCGCTAGACAAAATGTAAATTTCCACGAAGTGCTCCTCTAATAGAATCTGGGAGCCGCAGCCCCCAGAGTTTCATGCACAACGGACGTCTTACTCGGCCTCTTCTTCCTCTTCTTCCTCTTCCACCACCGGGGCCGCTTTCTTCACGACCTTCTTGGCTGCCGGAGCCGGGGTTGCGCCTTCGGCTTTCGCGGCCTTCGGCGCTTTCGCGGCCTTGGGCTTCGGCGCGGGCTTGGACTTCTTCTCGGCAGCGTCATCGTACTCGTCGGCGATCTTGATGAGGCCGTGTTCCACGTCCCAGGACAGGTCGCCGGAGGTAACACCAGCCTTCAGCGTATCGGCAACGGTGGCACCGTCTTCGTAGTTCTCGAAGCGGAGGTTGGATGCCGACCCGGCGCGTTTCGGATTGTAGTCCACCAACAGGGTGACGACTTGCTCGTCCTTGAACTTGCGGATGCCGATTTTCTTTTCTTTCTTTTCGCCGGTCGCTGCTGCGACTGCCTTCGTTGCTTTCGCTACTACGGTTTCGGTGGTTTCCGCCGGGGCGGTGACCTTCTTTGCTGTTGCCATTTGGATCTCCAAAGCGTTAGATTTGAGGCTGGAATCCCGCAGCCTCGACGGGTAAAACGCTATGCTACACCTGTCTTTTTAGAAATGCAAGCACTTTCCTACGACCGATTATAGGCGCGTACTTGCTCCATAAACGATGTCTGTGTACGGTCTTTTTGACCCAAAGTCTGCACCACGACTTTATCCAACGAGTCGGTTATACAGAAGTGGTGTACCACCACCCGCTGAGCCTCATTGCCCTGCCGCCACACCCGCCGAATAGCTTGGTCGTAGTGCTCAAGGTTCCAAGTCAGCCCGAACCACGCAACGTGAGCACACGCGCCTTGAAGGTTTAGGCCGTGACCCGCGCTGGCTGGGTGAGCGATAAGCCCCGGCAGCGCACCCGCGTTGAACAGATTCATCAACTCGCTATCCTTCTTGGCCGACTGCTGTCCAATGGCGGGCCACTTCAATGCTTCTTGCAGTCGTTCGCGGTCGTGGTTAAACTCATAGAATATGAGCAATGGCTGGCCCGAAAGCTCTTCTACAAGGTCTTGGATGGCCTCTAGCTTCACATCGTGGATAAGCTGCCAGTCGTGGGCCTCGTTGATGTAGAGGGCACCATTCAAAACCTGCCGACATTTAATCCCTGCCGCCGCTGCATTCGGGGCTATCACCACATCATCCCCCACGGTGGCGATGAAGTTATCCTCAATTCCCTTGTATAAGTCCCGAGCTTCCTTCGGTAGGGTCAGCCAAGTGTACTGATTGACCAGCGGCGGCAGGGTAAGGTAGTCTTCGTGTCGCATACGAAGGACAAGTGGGTGGATTTTGGCCGTTATTTCTTCCATGGCGCTGAGCCGGGGCGTCCATGTGTATCCACCGAACCCGCTTGAATAGAAATAATTGTTCCGGTAGTGCGTGATGTAGCGCCCCAGCGCCGTCCCCTCATCCAAAATGTAGATTTGACCGAACAAGTCCATGAGTCCGTTGGGGGTGGGCGTCCCGGTTAAGATGTACCGCCTTCTAAACTTCGGGATAAGCCCCCGCAGCGCCTTGAATCGCTTGCTGGTGGCGTTCTTGAACTTGGTGGACTCGTCTACTATGAGCACATCAAACGGCCACTTATCCCGGGGTGTCTTCGCAAGCTGCTGGGCCAGCCACGGGATGCCCTCCGGGTTGATAAAGTACAAGTCAGTCTGCTCGCCCCAGAGCATCTCCAGCCGCTCATCCTCCACGCCATGGATGATCGTATAGGACATATCCTTGAAGTCTGTCCACTTTTCGACCTCGCCGGGCCAGACGTTATAGACGGCTCTTAGCGGGGCGATGACTAGTACCCCCTTGATCACCGGCTTTGCGAGCAAAAGCTTCATTGCTGCCAGCGATATTGAAGTTTTGCCCAGTCCCGGGTCGAGGAACAGCCCCGCACACGCTTGCTGAATGAGCATCTTTATCCCGCGCTTCTGGTAATCGTGCGGTGTATAACTTCTCGAGCCAGTTGAAAGCATCTTGTTCATTATCACTCCAAGTTACATCGTAGCCCAGTTTCTTCATTTCCCAGAGCCGATATTCTTGAATCGGGGTAGGCTTCTTTCCGGGCTGTTTAAACTCAATCCACGCGGGGCGCAGCGGTAGCAGGAAGAGTCGGTCGGGGTAGCCTCTGTTCCCCAGTATGTTGATCTTGACGCTGTTGACCCCGAACTCTTCCCGCATACGCTGGCAAACCTTGTTTTCGATTATCCTCTCTTGCACACGCCCCCCTTTAAGCGACTGTAATCGCAGTAGTTACACGACCACGAGGGCCGGGGCGCGCACTCGTCATCGATCTCCATAAAATACACCCGGCGACTGAAGTCGTCCTTGATGGCTTCCATATCGTCGGCCGTAATGGTGAGCTTCTTGATCACTCCTTGATCGAAGTAATACGTCCGGATAGTAAAGCTCTTCGCAGCGGGCCACACGAGGCTGCCCAATGTAGAATACAATCGCCGCTGGTCGGCATGGTCGTCGTATATCTTGCCGGACTTCCACTCTTGAATATGCACTTCGCTCTTGGCGCAGTACCCGGCGTCAATCACGCTACGGCCCCAAGCATCGTCCCACGGGGCGGGCTTCCAGTTCTTGTCAAACCCAATCTTGTGTTCGATCTTGGGCTTGTGTTCACGTACTTCCGCGATGATACTGAAGAATGCCGCAGCCGGGGCGGGAACGGTTTCTACCCTGCGGTGAAGGTAGTTTTCCACCCCCTCGTGGATTTCCGTACCCCGGCTCGCTGCCGCCGCCTTGGGAGTCTTTAGCCCTTCAAGGTAGCGGTACTTGTACTTCGCGGGGCAGGACTCGTAAAGACTGAGCTTGCTGTACGACCATGTGAACGGTTTAGCGGTTCCGATTTTCATTTGCAAGCCTCCAGTGTGGCCCAGTTCTTACCGACGAAACCGTCGCTGAGCATTTGTACATCGAACTCAATACCTTCCATCGCCCCGCGCAGGGAGGCCATCGCTTGATTCTGCTCCCCCTTAGGTGCTTGAATGTTGATTTCGTCATGCACCGTGGCAAGGAATTCGCCCCCGTACTTTTCAGCCTCTTCCCAGCGACAGATAGCCTCCTTCGAGCAATCGCCCGCGCTTCCTTGGATAAGGTAGTTGAGCAGCTTGTAGCTGAAGTCCATCATACGCCCTTGAACCAGCCGGGGCGGTTCCACCGGGTACTCCCGCCCGCCCCATGTCTGTATGACCTGCCCGCTACGACCCCGGTCGCTGCAAGACCTCATCAGCGGCTTAATTTCGGGCAGGGCCAGGAAGTATGCGGCCTTCATCTGTGCAGCTTCTTCATACGACTTGCCGAGCTGCTGGGCCAGTTTCGTTAAGCCCGCCCCGTAGATGATGCTAAAGCCGATTATCTTGATCTCTTTGCGGGGTAGCTCTTGCCCGGTGGTTTCCAGCACCAGCGCCCCGGTTTCCGTGTGAGCGTCAATGCGCGGGTCTTCCACATATCGCTGATACAGCCGCCCTTCGCTGAAATGTGCTAGTATCCGCAATTCCTGCTGGCTATAGTCCCGCTTCAACCAGACCATACCCTTGTCAGGCAGAATGTACTGGCGCATGATGGGCAGTTCGGGGTAGCCCTCAGGGATATCAATGGTGTATTCGTTGGGCATGTTCTGGAAATTGGGCTTGCCGCAGGATAGGCGGCCTGTTCGGGTGCCCTTGACCTCGTCGCCCCGCGCCTGCCGCACTTGGTTCCAGTCAGGGTGCAGCCGCCCATTGTATTCGCTTACGAGCTGCTGCCAAGGGCGTCCAAAGTTTGCCAGACAGTGCGATAGTGCGCCCCGGTACACCAGCAAGGCCCGCAAATCTGG
>Ga0315286_10003342_pt1 | contig 15157 bp, 15 predicted proteins | sample YL17G10_0_MG_FD_205038 | JGI IMG/M metagenome (GOLD analysis project Ga0315286, IMG submission 205038) | Sediment microbial communities from Yellowstone Lake, YNP, Wyoming, USA - YL17G10_0 | ecosystem: Environmental > Aquatic > Freshwater > Lake > Sediment | place: USA: Wyoming | collected...
CAGTGGGGCGACACCGGCTTGCACACCTTCTGCCCGAAGCTCACCACGAGCTCGTTGTACCCGATCCAGTACTTTGCGGGGAGCACGCCCATGAGCGCGAACTCGGTCTGTTCGGGGGTCTTGGTCTCGACGAGACCCACGCGGTTCGACACCCGGTGGACGTGGGTATCGACGCAGATCCCCTGCTTTCCGTACCCGAGGGTGACAACGAGGTTCGCCGTCTTGCGGCCGACCCCTTTGAAAAGAAGAAGCTCGTCGATCGAGTCGGGAACGACGCTGTCGTATTCCCTCACGAGACGCGCCGAGATGTCGCGGACCGTCCGGGCTTTGGTCTTGTAGAACCCGACCGGATAGATCGCCTTTTCGATCGTTCGAACGGGGGTTCGCGCGAGTGTCTCCGGTGTGTGCGCGATCTCGAAGAGCCTTCTCGAAGCGGTTTCCGTGACCTCGTCTTTGGTCCGAAGACTCAGCACGGTGGAAATAAGGATCCGGAACGGGTCCCGGTTCTCGCGCGCGATGACCGACACCGAGGGAAGGTCCACTCCGACGGCGTGGCTCATCCCGCGGATCAAGCGGTCCACCCTCGGTGCGTGTTTTTTCGACCGGGTTGTTTTCACGGCGTTCGTCTTTCTTTCCCGGCGCCATCGCCCGGACGCGTTTCCCCGGCGTTGTCGACCACCCGGAGGATGTCATCGATCTCGCGGACGATTTCCGGCGGCGGCTCGAGCGCGCGGCACCTGTCGAACGCGGCGCGGGCCTCGGCGGTTCGGCCTCTCCTTGCGTACGCCTTTCCCATGAAAAACGGATAGTAGCCTTGTGTCGAATCGATGCGGGCGCCTTCCTCGCACACGCGCAGAACCTCGGCGTCCCTCTCCATCGCGTAGAGCATCTGGATGAGGGACTGTCTCGCCCGGTCGTGTTTGGGTCTCATACGAAGACACCGGTCGAGCGTGGCGACGGCCTTTTCTCTTTCGCCCGCGTGAAAATACCGGAGCCCGAGAGTGAAAAGGTATCTCGGGTTCGGGGACGCTTCGACGGCCTTTTCCAGCGCATGGATCTCGGCGCTCATGTCGCCGCGGTCCTTGTAGAGCGAGGCAAGCGATTCGTACGCGTACCCCGCTCGCGCCGTGTCGTAAGAGAGGATGCTCTCGAAACGGGCCGCGGCCCTCCGCGGATCCGCGTTCACGCCGATCCAGGCGGCGGTGAGGACTGCGGTCATGACGAGTACGGGCGGGAGGAGGCTTGTCACGGCACGTCCGGCCGGCGTGCGCGTATCGCCGCTTCGCAGCACGGTCGTCACGAACAGAAGCGGCCCGACTCCCGTGACCGCAAAAAGGTCCCAGTCGCGAGCGACGCCGAGCTCCGGTTTGAAGAAGACGAGAAAGAGCCGCGAAGGGATCGCGAGCAGCGCCGCGAAGAAGAGAACGGCCGGGAGGAGCGATCTTTCGGAATCCACGCGCGCGAACGCATCGAAGACCCCGTCCTTCCGCGCACCAAGCTCCGGCCCGAATGTCTGGATCAAAACCATCACGGCCGCGATTTCCAAGACGATCATCCCGGGGAAGAGCAGCAGCATTTCGTTTATCACATCGGCAAGATGCTGGAGCGAAAGAACGGCGTACGCGCCGCCGGCGAGAGGGATGAAGAACCGCTGGAGCCCCGCGACATCCACGACGAGAAACGGAATCGCCACGGTGGCCGCGGCGAGAATCCAGGACGAATGGAAGAACCGGGTCGAGAATTTTCTACCGAAGAACACCCAGAAAACGAGAAGGACGAGCGACGGGACGAGGAGAAGCCCGAGAAGGTGCATCCACACCGCCGCCGCGGCGAAGATGACGGGGCCCCAAAGGCTCGCCCCGCGGGCCAACGTCCGGTGGGCCGCCCACACGTAGAGCCCGGCGAAGAACATGAGAGGCGCGTACGCCTCGATGTACCCGAAGAAGATCTGAACACCGCCCGAGAGAAAGACGAGCGCGACAAGCTGCGCGTCGATACCGCGCGCCGCTGCCCCCGGCCGGCGCCCGGCAGCGACAACCACAAACACGAGGATCGCGCCGAGAAGCGCGTTCATCACACTAACGGTTCGCAGCGGCGGGAAACCGAACCGGGCCAGAGCCATCCGCGAGACCGTGAGATTGAGCATCTCGGTCCCGGGATAGATCGGATCGGGGTCCTTGAGCACCTTGAAGAAGACATCGCGATCGACCTTCGCCGCGCGCTCGATGTTGTTCGCCGTGTAGAGACCGTCGCCGAGGAGCTCGGTGGCGGAGGCGAAGACGACAAAAAGAACAAAAGCGGCAATGGCTACAGCGAATGCGGAGAGTAACCGCCTGCGTCCCTCGAGCGTCCCCGAGAACCGATCGAAAAGATTCTCGACGGCCTTCTCCGCGCGCGGCAAGAAAGAGAGAGCGATGACGGCGAGAGCGGCCAGACGAAGCCACACCGGGTAGAACGCGAGGTGATTCACGCCCCAAAGGCGCGTTTCAGGAAGAAAGGAGGCCGCGGCCACCAGCAGCAAGAAAAGGACCAGCGATGAATATGCGGCGAACGACCAACCCCCGCGCGCGGAGAACAGGCCATCGCTCGAACGGACGTCCTTCATGCACTTCCTTCGCGTAGTTGCTCTCGAGTCGGGTGCCGGGCGCGCCGGACACGCGCTCGAGCCTAACACATGAGCAACGCGTTGCCCAGTGTCGCCCGCCCGCTACCGTTCGATGTGCCCCGCCCCCAAGGCGCGCTATCGGGCTCCCACCAAACGAGCTGGTCATGAAGTGAAGTGCGGCAATAGTGTCTGCGTGCGCGCCGAACCCGGCACCCGCCAGTACCCCGATCAAGGCGCAGTCCTGAAATGGAACATCGGCCCCCCGTACATCATGCGGTCCATCATCATCGCCGTCCCGTCGTGCGACCGCACCGAGCCGTACAAGTAGATCATGTGATCCGCGTCCGGTAAGAGCGTCGAGTCGGGATCAAACCAGCAGCTGTCTCGGCGTTCGTTCCAGTGCCAGTGGCCGTCATACTCGATGCTGTCCATCCACTCCATCATGTGGCCCATGCTCATCATCCCCATTCCGCCCCCACGTCGATGATGGCTGAGCGAATCCATCCAACTATGCATCTCCGAACCCCCGGACAAATGAAATGCATCCATGACCGAGTTAACGTCCATCGGCACGATGAAGCTGATCCCAACGGTGGCGGACCGGGACACATTGATCGCCTCATCGACCGGTGTTATGGCGGTGATGAGGGGCGCCGTGCCGTTTGTCTGGCCGCCCATTGGGGTGTTGTCGTCTCCGCAGCCGATCGAAGAGAGAGGCACCATTACCGCCGCGCAGATCGCCACCAACAAAGTTGTTCGAAACCTGATCATTCCGATCGCCCCTTCTTGACTCGGTAGTCGTGAATATCGTCGTTTGAAAAGTTGAAATGCATCACAAGCCAGACCATCGCAGCCACAAGTTTCGCTGGTCGATGCAAGAGCATACCTCAATATATGCAGTCGTTTTCCAAAAGCAAACACTAAACCCGTCTCCCGCGAACCCTCAGCAACCCTGCCGACGCCATTCATTCGCAGAATGACACGGGTCCGTCGTTTGGACGCTCGGAAACGACAGGAGCTCCCGTTCGTTTTCATTCGCCAAGACTTGCGGTTTCTGAATCTTCACGAATGGGAGAAGTTTCACAATCTCATGGTGACGGCAGATGCCGGATTTGGGCCCGCACGCCGCCCCCGGACTTCCCCGCTCCGCCGGCCCGGGGTCGTTTGATTCCCGTTGCCGAGGGGAGCCTGGGCCGTTTACACTTCCCATACCTCTCCCCGAGAAGCGACTCGTCAACACACCCCGGACGGGTTCCCCCTGAGGATCGGATCGAGACGCTCCGGACGGTATGGTTAAATCCGGCAACCACTTCCTGGGGGTGCGGCACATGAATTGCACGATGGGCGCGACATGACCGATACGATCGTCACCATTGCCGTCGCCGCGGCGGCCCTCCTCTTCGCGGCGGCGTACGGCCGCCGGTATCTCTCGCGCGAGAAACGCGCCAGACGGACCCTCGAAAAAACGCGCGAGGCCGGTCTCGAGCCCGTCTCGCTCCACCCGGCGTTCGATCCCAACCGGTGTATCAGCACGGGCGCGTGCGCCGATGCTTGTCCCGAGGAAGATGTGATCGGGATCGTCGGCGGGATGCCGGAGCTCATCAACCCGACGCGCTGCATCGGTCACGGCGCGTGCTTGACCGCCTGCCCCGTCGGAGCCGTCTCGCTCGTCTTCGGCACGGAGCAACGCGGGGTCGACATCCCGTACGTCAGGGACACTTTCGAAACAAACGTCGAGGGGGTGTACATCGCCGGAGAACTCGGCGGCATGGGACTCATCCGGAACGCCGTCACCCAGGGGAAAGAAGCCGTGGATTACGCGGCGCGTGATCTCGGCGGACGGGACTCCTCGGTCCACGACATCGCGATCGTCGGCGCGGGACCCGCGGGGATCGCGGCGACCCTCGAGGCGAAGAAGCGCGGATTTCGTTACGTCACTCTCGAGCAGGAGGAGACCGGGGGCGCGCTCCTCAGCTATCCCCGCCAGAAGATCGTGATGACCCAGCCGATGGATCTGCCCCTCTACGGCAAGTGCCGGTTTACGGAGATCACGAAGGAAGAGCTGCTCGACCTCTTTCGGGACGTCCTCCAAAAAACCGGCGTGGAGATCCGCACGCGAGAGAGGGTCGAGGCGGTCACCCGCCGCAACGGTCAATTCGAGATCCGCTCGAACCAGGGCACGTACGCCGCGCGCAAGGTCATTCTCACCATCGGGCGGCGCGGGACGCCGCGAAAACTCTCTGTTCCCGGCGAGGAATCGTCCAAGGTCACCTACAAACTCATCGACCCCGAACAATACGCGCGCAAAAGCATCCTCGTCGTGGGCGGCGGCGACAGCGCCATCGAAGCGGCGCTCGCGCTTGCCAAGCAGCCAGGGACGCGCGTGGACCTGAGCTACCGGCGCAGCGCCTTTCCCCGTATCAAGGACCGCAACCGCGAGCTTCTCGACCAGGCCGTTGCCGCGAAAAGAGTGACGGTTCTTCTCGAGTCCGAGGTGAAATCGATCGAACAGGAGCGCGTCCATCTCGACGTGGCGGGCAAACCCGTCGAGATCCCCAACGACTATGTCATCGTGTCGATCGGCGGGGAAGTGCCGACGGAATTTCTCCAACGGATTGGCATCCGGACGGAGACGAAATTCGGAGAGCGATGAAAGGCGCGCTTTTCAGAATCATCCTGATCGTGTTGTACGCGGCGGCGCTCTCGGCGTTCATCGCCGTCCTCGCCGCGGGTCTCCAGTATTACAGGCTCCCGCTTTCCAGCCGGCCGCATTCCGAGATGCACGCCTCGCTCAAACCCGGAGGCACCTGGAGCCACGGTCTCGGGATCGCCGGTTCGATGATGATCCTTCTCCTCTTTCTCTACTCCGCCCGAAAGAAAAGAGTGTTCGGGCTCCGCTGGGGATCGGTCAGCCGGTGGCTCAACGTCCACATATTTTTCGGGATCGCCGGCCCGCTTTTCGTCACGCTCCACAGCGCGTTCAAGTTCACCGGCATCATCTCCGTGAGCTATTTCTCCATGATGGCCGTTATGTTGAGCGGGATTTTCGGGCGGTACATCTACATGCAGATTCCCCGGGACAAGAAGGGCGCCGCGCTCTCGCTCGAAGAAATCCGCCGGAGGGACGAGGAGATCGTCGGGGCGCTCGCGAACATTCACGGACTCCCCGAGGATGTGCTCGCACGGGTCTCGGACGTATCGAGGGTCGGGGTCCACGCCCACGAGTCGGGGCTCCGCGCGGTCGCGGCCGCGCTCGTCCACGACCTGACGCTTCCGTACCGGCTGAGGAAGCTGCGGCGCTACGTCCGGCTTCGCGGAAAAGACCTCCCTCCCCGTGTGGTCCGCGAGATCGTCTGGCTTGCCCGGGAAAAAGCGGTTCTCAAAAGCCGGATCGCGCTTTCCAATTCGATGACGCGGGTGTTTCATCTGTGGCACGTGGTGCACCGCCCGTTTGCTTATGTGATGGTGGTGATCATGTTCGTCCACATCGCCGTGACGGTCGCTTTCGGATACCGTTGGATCTTCTGATGAACCCTTCATTACAACCGAAAGAGACCCGCCGAGCCGGCGTCCACGCTCGGATCGTGACCGTCCTCGCGGCGAGCCTTTTCGTCGCGCCGATTTCATTCGTCGCGCCGGACGCGCACGCCCAGATTTCCCCCGGCAAGCTCTCGAAGAGTCACTCGTTCCTCGAGGGGATGTCGAACTGCACGAAGTGCCACGAAATGGGCGCGGGGCCCAGCGTGGAGAAGTGTCTCTCGTGCCACAAGGAGATCGCTCTTTCGCTCGATAACCGCCGCGGTTATCACCATCGCGCGGTCGCCGTCGGCAAGAAACCGTGTTTCGAGTGCCACAGCGAGCACGCGGGAGCGGATTTCGACCTCGTCCACTGGCCCGACGGGATCAAGGGTTTTCGCCACGCCGAAAGCGGCTACGATCTCGAGGGCAAGCACCGCGCGCTCGATTGCCGCGCGTGTCACAAACCGGAGTTCATCAAGGAAGACCTCAAGAAATACCAGTCCGAGATCGACCTGGAGAAAACATTTCTCGGGCTCCACAGAGAATGCCGCTCGTGCCACGCGGATGAGCACAGGGGGCAACTCCAGACGGACTGTCTTGCGTGTCACACCCAGGACGCATGGGTCCCCGCGCGCGGATTCGACCACGAGCGCTCGAAGTTTCCGCTCGCGGGGAAACACCGCGGCGTCGCCTGCGCTCGATGCCATCCGACGGTGAACGAGGTCTCGGCGGCCGATCCCAAAGACCAGTCTTTCGTGAAATACGCCGGGGTCGCGTCGGCCTCTTGCGCATCGTGCCACAAGGACGCCCACGCGGGGAGGTTTGGGAAGACCTGCGTCACCTGCCACCGGACGAGCGGTTGGACGGAGCTCGACCTGAGAGGGTTCGATCACGAACGGACCCGGTTCGCGCTCACCGGAAAACACCGCGAGGTCCCGTGCGCGAAGTGCCATCCCGCTCTCGCTCCCGCCGCGTCGTCCACCTCGAAGAAACAACCTTTCCTGAGCTACGCGGGGACCGCGCTTCCCTCGTGCTCGGGTTGTCACAAGGACGTCCACGCGGGGAAGTACGGGGGTAGCTGCGAGACGTGCCACCGGACGAGCGGCTGGGCACAAATCGTTTCGGCGAACTTCGATCACAACCGGACGGCTTTCCCGCTCAAGGGCCGCCACGCAGGGGTTCTCTGCGAGAAGTGTCACGGCCAGGATCTCCAGAAAAAGAAACCCGCTTTCTCGAAGTGTCTCGACTGTCACGCGGATACTCACCGGGGGCAGTTTGCGAAGCGGGCACGCGGCGGCGAGTGTTCGGATTGTCATTCCGAGAAAGGATTCGTCCCGGCGCTCTTTACGATCGTCGGCCATGACTCGACACGGTTTCCTCTCGCCGACGCGCACCTCGCGCAACCGTGTATCGCGTGTCACGCCGAGGTTGCCGACGACAAGGGCAAGCTCTACCGCCGCTACGTCTTTGGCGACATCGCGTGCGCAAGTTGCCACGAAGACATTCACGCGGGTCAGTTCGCGCGGTCCTCACCGAAGAAATCGTGCGAGGACTGCCACCGGGCCACTCGTTGGGCGGACCTCCGGTTCGATCACGACCGGGATTCTTCGTACCCGTTGGTAGGCGCCCACCGCAACGTCGAGTGCCGGCGATGCCACCTGGCGTTCGAGGAAAATGGAAAACAAACCGTCCGCTACCGGCCGATCGACACGGCCTGCAAGACGTGTCACCCGATCGAGAATCCGTAGCCTTCGATCCGCCACGGAGATGATGCGAATGAGAACGAAGATGCTTTTTGCCGTCGCGTTCGGCGTGTTCGCTGCCGGTTTGTTCGGGCTCGTCCTCGGACAGACCGGCAGCTCCGTCAAGAACCCTCACAAGAAGCTTACGCTCCCCTGCGAGTCGTGTCATATTCCCGTATCGTTCCACACGATCGAGTTCGACCACGCCAAGACCCGGTTCCCGCTCGCCGGAAAGCACGACAAGGCGAAGTGTCTTTTCTGTCATTCCGTCGAGAACTTCTCCCTGGTGGGGGGCGCGTGCGTGTCGTGTCACGAAGACGTTCACGCCGGGTCGCTCGGCGTGGATTGCGAGCGCTGTCACTCACCGCGCGGATGGAGCGCGTTCGAGGCCGAGGAGATCCACGCGCAAACCAACTTCCCGCTCGCCGGCCGCCATCTTCTCGCCGACTGCCTGAGCTGCCACCACGAACAACTTCCGAACCGTTTTGCGGAGACTCCGACCCAGTGTTATTCTTGTCATCAGGCCCAGTACGAAGCCGCGTCGAACCCGGACCACGTAGCGACGGGTTTTCCCACGGATTGCGAGCAGTGCCACGGGTTCTTCTCGTGGCGGCCGGCGGTGATGCCGGAACACGATGCGATCTTCCCCATTTTCTCGGGGACGCACCGGAACAAATGGGAGGATTGCTCCACGTGTCATACGACACCGGGGAACCCGCGCGTGTTCAGCTGTCTCACGTGTCACGAGCACGACCAGGCCCCGATGGACGGCGTTCACCAGGGGATTCCCGGATACGCGTACGCGAGCGCCCAGTGTTACGATTGCCATCCCACGGGCGAAAAAGGGAGGTTCACCGAGCACGACGGGCAGTTTTTCCCCATCTATTCGGGGACCCACGCCGGCACGTGGAGCGACTGCGCGGTGTGCCACACGGATCCCGCGAGCCGCGCGGCTTTCAGCTGTCTCACGTGCCACGAGCACGATCAGACCCCGATGGACGGGGCACATCAGGGGATACCAGGGTACGCGTACGTGAGCGCCCAGTGTTATGCGTGTCACCCCACGGGACAGAAAGGCCGGTTCGTCGAACACGACGCGCAGTTTTTCCCGATCTATTCCGGAGTCCATAACGGCACGTGGAGCAGCTGCGCGACGTGCCACACCGATCCCGCGAGCCGGGCGGTTTTCAGCTGTCTCACGTGCCACCAGCACGACCAGACGCCGATGGACGACAAACACCGGGAAGTGCAGGGGTACAGCTACACGAGCGCCGCGTGTTATTCCTGCCATCCCACCGGGAGGCATGAATGAGCCGTACACTCGTCATGCGCACTATGTTTCTTTTGTGTGCCGGCACCGCGTGCGCCGTTTGGGCGACCCTTTCCGCGGGGCCGCTTCGCGCCGATGCGCCGGCGAGCGAAACCCTCCGCGTGACGTACGTCACCCTCGAGGCGGTCTACATCAACGCCGGTAAGCTGGCGGGGCTCGCCCCCGGCGACACGTTAACCGTCGCCCAGGGCGAACGGGCGGGCGTTCGACTCGTTGTCGCCACCGTGTCGAGCCACTCGGCGGCGTGCCGGATCGTCGGCCAGGGGGCGGTGGTCGAGGTCGACGACGTCCTCGTTCCGCTCCACCCGCGCGAGATCGCCCCTTCTACGACACAGACGGCGGTCCCGGGGCCCGTGCCCCCCCGCGAAGCGCCCTCACCCCCGGGCGAACGCCCGCCGGGAAAGAACCGTTTCCACGGATTCATCGATCTCGATTACCGCTTGTTGCACGACTTCGGCGACACCGGCGTATCCTGGCAGCAGCCGGGGTTTAGCGGCCGGATCGTCGTCGATAACGTCGCCGGGACGGGTTTGTCATTCCGGTTCCGGGAAACCTCGCGCTGGAGCTATCGCGATTACCCGGCGGACGCGGCGGCGCCCAACCACCAGGAGTCCGTCCACCGTCTCACCGAGCTCGCGTTCGTTTACGGCACACCCGACTCTCCCGTTGAGATCGCCGTCGGCCGGACGCTCTCGAGCCGCATCCGCGGGTTAGGATACATCGACGGCGGGTACGTTTCATACGGCATCGGGGCCCGTTATCGAGTCGGCGTCGCCGGGGGAACGGAACCCGATCCGGAGAACTCGAGCTTCAGCACCGAGAACGCAAGGGCGGCGGTTTTCTTCTCGGTCGACGCGGGGTCCTACGAGACCCAGCGGCTCGCGTCCACCGTCGCCTTCTCCGGGAGCTACCACAGCGGGACGGTGAGCCGCGAGTTCGTGTATCTCCAAAACGCGTACTCGTATGCCCGCCGCTTCACCGCATACCAGAGCCTCGAGGTCGATGTGAACCGGGACTGGCGGCGCGAGGCCGCGGGGAGCTCGTTGACCTTCTCGAACTTCTATCTGATTACGAATATTGTGGTGAACCCCCGGGCCTCGATCGACCTTTCGTTCGACGCCCGGGAGAACGTCCGCGACTACACAACGATCAACACGCCGGACAGCCTCTTCGATGGAAAGGTCTACTCGGGTTTCCGCGGGGGACTCTCGTTTGCGCTCCAGAAAGACACCCGCCTGCGGGGGTCCGGAGGAGTGCAATTCGGGGAGAACGATCAGAAAACTCAATACGCTTCGCTCATGGTATCGGCGCGGCACTTCATCCGGTCTACGGACAATTTGTCGGCGCGCCTCTCTTGGTCGGATGCGCCGTCCACGAGAACCTACAGTCCGGTTGTCACGTACCGGGCCCAGCTCGCCCGGCAAACCCAAGTGCTTCTGGGGGGCGGCGGGTACCTGCAAAGCACACGCGGAGTCGACGACAACAACTACTATTTCGAGCTCGGCGCCGATCAGTGGTTGGGAAGCCGATATTCACTCTCGGCAAGCGCGAGGCGTTACTTCGGCGGATCGCTCGAGTCGATCGAGGTCATGGCAAAGGCAGGAGTGAGTTTTTAGCGGGGCTGTCGCGCCGTCAACGGCCGGACTCCCTCACCACATACTGCACCGCTTCGGCCACGTGCACCGCTCGTATCGCATCCGAGCCGTCCAAATCGGCTAAAACGTTTCCTACAGAATTAGGATTGACCTTCGCCGCGCGGTCAGTTACTTATACAAGCACATGCGGCGTCCCGGGACCGGTTTCACAACCCAAGGAGGAGTCAGCTCATGAAGCGCTTTCGTATCCTGGTTCTTTCCGCGACGCTCATCGCGCTCGCGCTCCCCGCGCTGGCGGCGGAGACGGCCGTGAACCTCTCGATCTTCCCGCCGATCGCGACCGCGAAGGAAAACGACTCGGTAACGGCGTTCCGCTTCAACCTGATCTACGGCAAGAATGCGTCGGTGCGCGTGGTCGACCTGGGGCTCGTGAACCACACGACCACGGGGTTATCCAAGGGGCTCGGATGGGGCTTTGTGAACCTTTCCGATGCGGACTTCACGGGCATCCAGCTCGGCGGCGTAAACGTGGTCGGGGGGAACTTCGAGGGGTTTGAGTGGGGCTTTGTGAACTACGCCCAGAACGCGCGCGGGCTCCAGCTCGGGTTCGTCAACTACGCCCAGACCTTGCACGGTCTACAGATCGGCCTGGTCAACATCATCAAGCAGGACGGCTTCCTGCCCGTCTTTCCGTTCCTGAACTGGTCGTTCTAGGCCGCATGAGCGCGGGTTCACCCCTCGTGTTCCCGCACTGCGTACTGGACGGCCTCCGCGACGTGCGCCGGCTTGATGAAGTCCGATCCTTCCAAGTCCGCGATCGTCCGGGCCACCCTTAACAAATGTCCGCGTCCGCGAGCGCTCACAGCTCCACCCCGGGAGACCGTCCGGGACACTCCCAACCCAGTTTGAACCCCGAGCTCGTGCCTCTTGACAAACGTGCTGGTCATGCTAGTATTACGTCTGAAGTATTCGTAATACCGTGGTGAGAAGATTCTTCACGACCCCGGAAGCGGATTCACGACCCCCGGCCGGCGACTGATATCGCAGCAACACCAGGAAGTCCGTATGCATATCCCGGACGGCTTTCTCGACACGAAGACCGCGGCGGCGACCGCCGGATTGGCGGTTATCGGTGTGGGCTTTGCCGCGCGGAGCGTGCGTAAGACGCTTCCGTCCAGCAAGGTTCCCTTGCTGGGACTGACGGCTGCTTTTGTGTTTGCCGCTCAGATGCTCAACTTCCCCGTCGCCGGGGGGACCTCAGGTCATCTTTTGGGTGGAGTGCTGGCCGGTGTCCTTCTCGGACCCAGTGCGGGAGTGCTCGTTCTGACTTCAGCCCTGATCGTGCAGTGTCTCGTTTTCGCAGATGGCGGTCTTCTCGCCATCGGAGCGAACGTCTTCAACATGGGTATCGTGGGTACGGCGGGAGCGTATGGAATCTACTGGCTGGTTCGACGCTACGCGAAGGGTCTTCGCGGCCAATTGGCTGCGGCTGCTTTCGCCTCCTGGTGCTCGGTGGTCCTTGCCTCCACGGCCTGCGCGGCCGAGCTTGCGTTCTCGGGCACAGTGCGTTGGGGCGTCGCCTTCCCCGCGATGGCGGGGATTCACATGCTGATCGGTGTCGGCGAGGCGACGATTACGACTCTGGTGCTTGTCGCCATCGCGACAACACGCCCCGACCTGTTGCAGGACGAGACTCGGCGGTCCGCGGCCCTCCGGTATTCGGGGGTGATCGTCTATGGAATGCTGATCGCCGTCGGGCTGGCCCTTCTCGTCTCTCCCTTCGCATCACCCTGGCCGGACGGTTTGGAGAAGGTCGGGGAGAACCTCGGCTTCCTCGGCAAGGCCGCGGGGAAGCCGCTCGCGCAGGCGCCGATCCCGGATTATTCCATCCCGGGTATCGGCGCGCCGGCGATCGCCACGGCGCTTGCCGGCGCGCTCGGGACGATCGTCATGTTCGTTTTCGCGTTCGTTCTTGCGCGCATCGTGACGCCGAAACGAGTTGGAGATCCTCAACCCCCGGCGAGCTAGAAGGATCATGCACCACGATTACCTCGACCGCTTCAGCAGACTCGACAGCCCGATCCATCGAACTCCGGCGGGTGTCAAGCTTGCCTGTGCGCTTCTCGTCTTGTTGACCACGATTCTCGTACCGATCTCGCGCGGGGAGCTCTTCGGGGCGATTGCTCTGGTCCTCCTGGCGATCACGGCAGCGAGCCGTGTCCCTCCGATCTTCTTGGCTCGGAGGCTCCTGATGCTGGAGCCTTTCGTTGTCGGTGTGGCGGTGTTGTCGTTACTCCAACCCGGCGGATCCGCGATGGTCCTCAAACTCCTTGCTCGAGGGACGCTCTGTCTCGTCACGGTTCTCCTGCTCTCCAGCACGACCCCGTTTTCGGAGATCCTGCGGGTTTTCGGGAAACTGCGCTTTCCCCCGATCCTGATCACCATGCTGGCGTTGATGTACCGCTACGTTTTTGTTCTTGTGGACGAGGCGGAGCGGATGAGCCGTGCCCGAGCAAGCCGGACGTTCCGCCACGATCGGTTCCGTGCCTGGCGGACCGGGGCCGGCATCATCGGACAGTTGTTCGTGCGTTCCACTACACGTGCGGAGCGCATTTACGCGGCGATGTGCGCACGCGGATGGAAGACATGAACACCCTTGAGGTCGCCCATCTCAGCTTTGGATACGCCAACGGTGTGAACGCGTTGAGCGATGTCTCATTCACTGTCGCGGAAGGCGTGTGCGTCGGTCTGATCGGTCCGAACGGAGCGGGCAAGTCCACGCTCATGATGCATCTGAACGGTCTCTTGCCGAACAAGATGGGCGATAAGGCGTCGATACGGGTGTTTGGCGAGCCCATCTCTCCGCGCAACCTCGACCGTATCCGCCGCGACGTCGGTCTCCTCTTTCAGAACCCGGACGATCAACTCTTTTGTCCCACCGTCTTCGAGGACGTGACGTTCGGACCCCAGCAGTTCGGTTGGGGCGACAACGATGTGAAAGCGGCGGCCACACGGGCCCTGGAGCAAGTAGGATTGCCGGGCTACGGACCGCGCTCCCCCCACCATCTGAGTCATGGAGAAAAGCGCCGCGTGTGCATCGCGGGGCTGCTGGCCTGCGCGCCGCGGGTGCTCCTCCTGGATGAACCCACAAGCGATCTTGATCCGCGCGGCCGCCGCGAACTCAAGACGTTGTTGAAACAGCTGCCGGTCACCAAGGTCATCGCCTCGCATGATCTGGAGATGATCGCCGAACTCTGTTCGCGCGTCCTCATTTTGGACCAGGGGCGCCTGGTTCGAGAGGGTCCTGCCTACGAGTTGCTGAACGATGAGGCCTTGATGCTGGAACACGGGCTGGAGCGCCCACACTGCCTTCAGAGGACGACCTCCGCGATCGGATGAACCCAACGAAAAGAACAAGGAGGTAAGAGAAGACATGTCGAACCGCAGCAGCATACGAACGCGTATCGCCCTTATTGGGTTGCTCGTGACTCTCGTTCTCGTCGCTGCGGCGCAGACCGAGAGCGGACTGCGGACCAAGGTTGTCGAACTCGATCCCCTTGCCGGGGAGTACACGAGAGTTTTGGGCGGTCCGCCCGAAACTGCTACGATGCGGTCAGGCTACGTCGTTGTGGAACCGTCGAAGTCTGTCGGGAAGCACAGCACCAAAACCTACGAGGAAGCCGTAATCGTTTTCGCCGGAGTCGGCGAGATGCGTCTGTCGAACGGCTCGGTCCTCAAACTCAAGCCGTACGTCGTCGTGTACTGAACCGCCCCGGGATTGCCGGAGGCTCCATTTCGTGAGAGGATGGAGTCATGTCAAGACCAAGCAGATACTCACCGGAGGTACGAGAGCGGGCGGTTCGGATGGTTCTGGACCACGAGGGCGAACACGACTCTCAGTGGGCGACGATCCGTTCGATCGCCGAGAAGCTGGGTTGTTCCCCCGAGACGCTTCGCAAGTGGGTTCGCCAGGCCGAGCGGGACGAGGGGCGTCGGCCGGGGTTGACGAGCGATGAGCGGGCGCGCTTGAAGGAGCTCGAGCGAGAGAACCGCGAGCTACGGCGTGCAAATGAGATTCTTCGCAAGGCGGCGGCTTTTTTCGCCCAGGCGGAGCTCGACCGCCGAGCGAAGTGATGGTGTCGTTCATGGACGGCCACCGAGAGGAGTACGGGGTCGAGCCGATCTGCGCGGTGTTGCCGATCGCCCCTTCGACGTACTACGAGCACAAAGCCCTGGAGAGGGATCCCGAGCGGCTTCGGCCCGTGCGAAGCGTGACGAGGTGCTACAGCGGCAGATCGAGCGGGTGTGGGAAGAGAACGACGATGCCTACGGGGTCCGGAAGATGTGGAGGGAGCTCAAGCGGCAG